>Ga0214923_10000028_pt1 | contig 181965 bp, 169 predicted proteins | sample LL1510_MetaG_FD_177993 | JGI IMG/M metagenome (GOLD analysis project Ga0214923, IMG submission 177993) | Freshwater microbial communities from Lake Lanier, Atlanta, Georgia, United States - LL-1510 | ecosystem: Environmental > Aquatic > Freshwater > Lake | place: USA: Georgia | collected... | reverse complement strand
CCTCCATGTACTGGCCCGTCAAAACGCGGGCCAGCCCGTGCACATCTCCACCCAAGCCGCAAGCCGCCTCTGGATCACCGAGCATGGGTTGCATCTGGGTCCGGTGGGGCAGTACAACCTCGTCCTTCATGAACTCGGACTGCCGGGGCCTCAGATGCGACAAGACAATGGGCTCGTGCGCGCTGCCGATGCGAGTGGCATTGTTCCTTTCGCTCGAGTTCCGAGCTGGTCGCGACCGAGTTTCGAGGTCGACACGAGGCGCCTTCCGTTTTGGATGACATGGCGGGGAGGGCGTCTCGCGCTGCCGATGGCGGCCCAACGAGCCTACTGGGTTGACCACCGTGGCAGCTGGTCGGTCACCCCCAACCCGAGGCTCGCCCTTCAAGAGAACGACCTTCAGACCATTGAGCGGGTCCTCGATCGGCTCGGTCAGCCCATCACCCTATCGCCTGACGGCTACCTTGACCTCGCGAACCTGCAGCAACTGCCCGTCACTGTCCAAAGCTCCTCAGGCATCGAGCGCGTTTGTCAGGCAGAGCAGTCTGTGCCAAAAGAGAACGGGGACCTCCTACTGATCTGCAGATCTCAACAGCCGAATCCGCCGCTGCGATCCGCATCAGCCACGCCCCACGAAGGGCATATTGGTCGCCATGATGGTCATGAACTGAATGTTGGCCTCTAGAGGAAGGCGGGCCATCTCGCAGACGGCGCGAGCCACGTGCGACATGTCCATGAGAGGTTCAGGCTTCCGGGTGCCGTCTGCCTGCAGGGCGCCTGCGCCAAATCCAGCAGCAAGTTCAGTGGCTGCATTGCCAATATCGATCTGCCCACAGGCAATGGAGTAGGGCCTGCCATCAAGCGAGAGCTGTTTGGTCAGGCCGGTGATGGCGTGTTTTGTGGTCGTGTAGCCCACAGAAAGAGGCCTCGGTGCATGGGCAGAGATCGAGCCGTTATTCACAATGCGGCCCCCCTGAGGATGTTGGCGACGCATCAGTCCAAAAGCTGCGCGAGCGCACAAAAATGCACCGGTGAGGTTCGTATCGACGGCCTGCCTCCATGTGCTCACCGACATCTCGTCGATCAATGACCCCGGGGGGAACACGCCCGCATTGTTAAAAAGAAGGTCAAGCCGACCCCGCTCAGTCTCAATGCTCTTCACCAGCGAGTCGATTGCGACCTCATCGGTCACATCTGCTGCGTGTATATGAGCCCTGGGGTGGTCCTGCGCGCTCTCTCTGAGCGCTTCCTCACGACGCCCTGTCAACACAACGGTCCAGCCTTGCTCAAGAAGCGCTCGACTGACCGCGCGACCAATGCCGCTCCCCGCTCCGGTTACCCATGCAATTGATGATGTCGTCATAAGCGGCTTGTCAGGAAGTGATGAAGGAACCAAGATGCTGCCATGACTCTCAATCCAGCACCCTCCAACCTGCTTTTTATCTACATCCACGGCTTTCTCAGCTCACCCGAGTCGAGCAAGGCCCGGCAGCTTGCCCAGTGGCTCGCAGCAGAGGGCATTGCCTATGCCTGCCCCGCGCTCGACATCAGTCCCCTCATTGCACTCGATCAGATCGAACAGATCATCGAAGAAGCGCAGCAGAGGGGCCTTCACCCGAGGCTCATCGGGAGCTCACTCGGTGGCGCCTATGCCACCCATCTCATGTCTCACCTCCCCGCCCGCACCCAGATGCGTGCAGTGCTCATCAACCCAGCAGTTGCGGCCGCACGCGACCTCGCCAGCCAAGTTGGGATCCACAAATCTTGGCACTCCGATGCACAGCTGGAGTTCACGAACCAGCATGTCGAGGACCTTCGACTGCTGCAGGGCGGCGACCCAGATCCCAAGCGCCTGATGGTCGTGGCGGCAACAGGCGACGAGCTTCTTGACTGGAAGGAGATGGTGGATCGCTTCCCTCACAGCGAGCACCTCGTCGTTCAGGGCTCTGACCATGGCCTGTCGGACTTCGAGGTCCACTGGCCCAAGGTGCGCGAGTTTCTTCTCCGACCCTAGGCCTCTAGCGCGGACCCGCCTCCAAGGGTTGCGCCGCTCGGAGGTCGAAAGGCACGCGCATGAGCAGCACCAGTCCCACAAGGAAAAAGAGGCCCGTCATGAGGATGGCCAGCCGATGGTCATTGTCTGAGAGCGCAGTGGTCACCCCATATGCCAAGGGGCCGAGAACGCTGGCCAGATGAACAGCCACACCCCAGTATCCAAACGCCTCTGACTCCGCTCCTCGGGGCGCCAGGGCCGCAACGGCAGCGCGAGCACCGCTTTGCGAACTGCCCATCGCCAGACCCGCAAGATTGGCCGCCAGCCAGAAGGCCTCCACAGTCTCAGACCTCGCAGCCACAATGACCATGCCGACCCAGAGCAGCAGGGAGACAGCGAGGCTGCGGCGATGCCCGAGCCGATCCTGAAGAAATCCAAACCCGGCCGCACCCAAGCTCGCTGTCACATTCACCACCAGCACCAGCAAGATGGTCTGTCTCATATCAAAACCCATGACCTGCTGCGCGTAGATCGCCGCCAGCGTAATGACCGCAGCAACGCCAGCCTGATAGACCGAGATGCACAACAAAAGTCGGCGAAGCGGGCGTGCAAAGGGGTCATGGGCGAGCCCCCTCCAGCCTCGAAACAGGCGATGCCAAGCAAGATGCCAGGCGATTCCCGTGGGCTCCGAGCGCTCTTGGAGAATCCAAAGGGCAGGAAAACCAACTGCAGCAAAGACGCCCGCGGTCATGAACAGAGCACCCGCCATGAGTGGCTGCGCGCCCGCCTCACCACCAAGTACATCAGGAGCCATTCCAATCCAGATCAGCGAGAGCACCAGCGTGAGCAAACCACCCAGATAGCCCCAGGCCCATCCAAAGCCGGATAAGCGCCCCAGACCACCTGGCGAGGCGATTTCCGAAAGAAATCCAGCGCTGACATCCTGATGGCTCGCGTAGGCCACATTTGTTAACGCGAGAAGGCAGGCGGTCAGCCAGAGGTCGCCGGGACCGCAGAACGCCAGGCCAACGGTGCCCGCCGAGCACACCGCCGTGGCCCAGCGCAGAACACGGCGCTTGGCAGCGAAGGCATCCGCATAGGCGCCCAGCAGGGGCGCACTCAACATCACCAGGCCGTAACTCACCGAGAGAATCAACGTCCACACCAATGTGGCCTGAGGATTATTGGCCATCACCACGCTCACAAAATACGCATTAAAGACGGCCGTCAGCACGACTGTGGTGTAGCCGGAGTTCGCGAAATCAAGGCTTGCCCAGGCCCACACTTCCGGGGCCGAGACACCCTCTCGCAGGGACTTCTGAGGCGGTGTTTCAGGCAAAATGCTGGCTCACTTTCTGCAAGGCCACTATGACATCGAAGCTCTACATCCGCACCTTCGGATGCCAGATGAATGAGTATGACTCGGACAAGATGGCCGACGTGTTGCACGCAACCGATGGCCTGGAGCAGACCGACAGCCCGGAGGACGCCGATGTCATCCTCTTCAATACCTGCTCGGTCCGCGAGAAGGCTCAAGAAAAAGTTTTTTCCGATCTTGGCCGCGCACGTGAGCTCAAGAAAATCAAACCCGGCCTGCTCATCGGTGTGGGAGGTTGCGTCGCGAGCCAAGAGGGTGAGGCCATCATCAAGCGCGCGCCCTATGTAGACGTCGTCTTCGGGCCACAGACCCTTCATCGCCTGCCCGATCTCATTCGAGCCCGCCGTCAGACAGGCAGGCCGCAGGTCGATATTCAGTTCCCCGAGATCGAGAAGTTCGACCACCTTCCGCCCGCCCGGGTCGAGGGGTCCACCGCCTTTGTGTCCATCATGGAGGGTTGTAGCAAGTACTGCAGTTTCTGCGTGGTGCCCTACACCCGCGGCACCGAGGTCTCCCGACCCGCTGTCGATGTACTCGCGGAGATCACCCAACTCACCGACCAGGGTGTCAAAGAGGTGACGCTCCTTGGCCAGAATGTCAACGCGTACCGAGACGAGTCCTCCGCACTCGACTTCGCCGGCCTCCTGGAGGTCATCAGCGAGATCGAATCGCTCGAGCGCATCCGCTTTACAACGTCTCATCCAAAGGAGTTCGGCCAGCGGCTCATCGATGCTTTTGTCAAGCTCCCCAAGCTTGCGAGCTATGTCCACCTGCCCGTTCAATCTGGAAGCGACCGCGTGCTCGCCGCGATGAAGCGAGGCTACACGGCCCTTGAGTTCAAAAGCATCGTGCGTCGGCTTCGCGCTGCGCGGCCGGACTTATCGCTCTCGACCGACATCATCGTAGGATTCCCTGGCGAGACTGAAGAGGACTTCGAGGCGAGCGTGCAGCTCGTCAAGGCCGCGGGCTTTGATAGCGCCTACTCATTTGTTTACAGCCCCCGTCCCGGCACCCCTGCGGCAGACCTGCCCGATGAGACGCCCGCCAGCGTCAAACTCGAGCGCCTCCAGCGCCTTCAACGGCTCATCGATGACCAGGAACGCGTCTTCTGCGAGGCGCTCGTGGGCACCACTCAGGAGGTCCTTGTCGAGGGCCCCGCGCGCAAAGGCGACTCCGATTTCATGGGGCGCACCAGCACCAATCGCGTGGTGAACTTCCCTGGGCAGGCCCGACTAGTGGGATCCATCGTCCACGTTCGAATCTCGGACGTACGCACCCATACCCTGCGCGGTGAGGTGCTCTAGGGCGCGTATGCACCCCACCCAACTCAGCCTCCAACTCCAGGCCGCAGAAAAGGGGCTTGGCCCCTCGGCCCAAGGCCCCGACGGCTGGCCCATCTCGCGCCAGCGCATCCGACGCGCGGTGCTTGCCAGTCTTGATGCTCAGGTTGAGTCTGCCGAACTCACCCTGCGACTGGTCGGCGAGGCCGAAGGAAGGCGACTCAACCTCGACTACCGGGGCCGAAATGCGCCAACCAACGTGCTCACCTTTGCCTACTCCCCCCCACCAGACCTCTGCGCAGACGTGGTGCTCTGTCTGCCTGTTGTGGCCCGAGAGGCCCGGGCTCAGCGCAAACCCCTTGACCACCATCTCATTCATCTCATCGTGCACGGCTGCCTGCATGCCTGCGGCCTCGACCACGAAAACGATGACGAGGCGGAGGCCATGGAAGAGCACGAAGCCGCCATCCTGAGGCGCTTTCGAATTCCCAACCCTTATGGCACCATCAAAGCTCCTTAACAACCTACGCAGGCTGCATGAACGAACCCGACCCTAGGCCCTCAGGCCTGAGTCATTCTTTCAAGCGACTTCTGGATCGGCTCCTGGGCCGAACCGACGACAAAGAAGAGCTTCTCGAGCAGCTGCGCGAGGCGCAGGAGAACGCGGTCATCGACGCCGATGCGGTATCCATGATGGAAGGCGTCCTTCAGGTGGCCGACCTTGCCGTTCGTGATCTCATGGTTCCTCGGGCGCAGATGGATGTGGTCGATATCAATGACCCGCTCGACGAGATCGTCTCCTTCGTCACCAAGACTGCCCACTCTCGCTTTCCGGTTGTCGACGGGGGTCGCGACAACGTCATTGGCGTCTTGCTGGCCAAAGATCTCCTGAAGGTCTTGGCGGAGGACGAGCGAGACATTCGTGGGCTTTTGCGCCCCGCGGTCTTCGTCCCCGAATCCAAACGGCTCAATGTCCTCCTGCGAGACTTTCGGCTCAATCGAAACCACATCGCCATGGCGGTCGATGAATATGGCGGCGTGGCCGGCCTGATCACCATCGAAGATGTGCTTGAGCAGATTGTCGGCGACATCGAAGACGAGCACGATATCGACGAGGACGAAGACAACATCGTGGCCTCGCCCGGTGAGCGTGGCGTGTTTCGCGTCAAGGCAATCACCACCCTTGAGCAGTTCAATGAGGCCTTCGAGGTGGCGTTAAGCGACCACCAGGTCGACACCATCGGGGGCTATGTCACCGATCACCTCGGGCGCGTGCCCCACAGGGGCGAAGTCATCGACATCGCCCCGTTCCGTTTTGAGATTCAACGCGCAGACGCACGAACAGTTCAGCTTATGCTGGTGCAGCGCCTTGCCGAGCCCAGCACAGATGCCAAGCCTTCAGAGCCCAGCCTGGCTGCCTAGCCTCGCTTCGCTCCTCTTTCTCGCGCTTCTCATCCATCTGTTTCAGCGCCGTGGCCGCGGGTCCCTTGCACTGGCCAGCGTACTTCTCATTCTGGCTAGCACCCTGGGCTTTCATTGGATTTTCATTAGCCTGCATCGCTTCGGCGGAATGCCCGCACCTGTTGCGGCCTCGGCCACCTTTCTTCTGGCCCTCTATGTTGCGGGCTACGGGCTCCTCAGCGGCCTGGTGCTGCGGCGCTTCCTTGTTCCGGCCCTCGAGCATAGGGGGCAGGCCCGCTGGCTTCCCCTCTCTATTGCGGGCCTCATCACACTCATGGAGTGGCTGCGCGGCACCCTGTTTTCAGGCTTTCCTTGGCTCAGCTGGGGCTACCAGCAGGTAGACGGCCTTCTCTCTGGCTTTGCACCCCTGCTGGGTGTCTATGGCGTGGTCTTTTTCACGGCTCTTTGCGCTGCGCTAATCGCTCAGTGTCGGCCCAAGGGACTGATGGCCATGCTGATTATTCACCTGGTGGGGGGCGCTGCAGGCACGCTGACGTTCTCCCGTCCGAACGGTAGCCCCCTACAGGTCGCCCTCGTTCAGGGGGCCATACCCCAGCAGATGAAGTTTGACCCTCAACACCTGCGGGACTCGGAGGCCACACACCTTGCACTGGGCGCCTCCGTTGCAGGGGCGCCCACACGCACGCAACTCATCGTCTTTCCCGAGACCGCCTTCATCTCGCCCTGGCAGCAGCTCGAGCCTCGCACCCAGGCGGGGCTTCAGGTGCTCGCTGACCGCAGCCAGGCGGTGGTTCTCACAGGCATTCCCACGCGCGATGAAGATGGGTGGCGAAACTCGGTGCTGGCCATTCGACCCGCGGCAGACGCCCCAGGCCTTGCCCGCGGCTCTGCAGATCGATACGACAAACACCACCTCGTCCCTTTTGGAGAATTCATCCCCTGGGGCTTTCGTTGGTTTGTCCAACTCATGAACATGCCACTGGGGGACTTTCAAGAGGGCGCAAGGCTTCAGGAGCCACTCGTCGTTGCCGACCAGCGACTTGGAGTGAACATCTGCTTTGAAGATCTCTTTGGTGAAGAGATCATTCGCCCGCTGGCACCCAGTCGGCCTGAGGCGTCCCAGCCGACCATCCTTCTCAATGTGAGCAATCTTGCGTGGTTCGGTGACACCGTGGCCTTGCCTCAGCATCTCGCAGTGGCCCGCATGCGCTCTCTTGAGACCGCGCGCCCGACCATCCGTGCAACCAACACGGGCATGACCGCCCACATTGATGCTCGCGGCGTTGTTCGCGACCAGCTACCTGCCATGCAGCAAGGCATCCTGATGGCCCGCGTTCAGGGTACCCAAGGAAGCACCCCCTATGTTTACTGGGGCAATTGGCCCATCCTCCTCATCGCGCTTGCTGCCCTGTGTCTGCCGCTCTCCACCCGGTGGGCGGCTAAAATGCGTCGATGAAGACCTTTCAAGACGTCATTCTCACGCTCCAGAGCTACTGGGGCGATCGGGGATGCGCCCTGCTGCAACCCATCGACCTCGAGGTAGGAGCCGGAACCTCTCACACAGCCACCTTCCTGAGAGCCCTTGGCCCGGAGCCTTGGCGGGCCGCGTACGTGCAGCCGTCGCGGCGACCCAAAGACGGGCGCTATGGCGAGAACCCCAATCGACTGCAGCACTACTACCAGTTTCAGGTGGTGCTCAAACCCTCACCGCCAGACATTCTCGACCTCTACCTCGGCTCCCTGCGCGCCCTGGGTATCGATACGCAGGCGCACGACGTGCGCTTTGTCGAAGACGACTGGGAGAACCCCACCCTGGGCGCCTGGGGACTTGGCTGGGAGGTCTGGCTCAACGGTATGGAGGTCACGCAGTTCACCTACTTTCAGCAAGTCGGTGGCCTTGACTGCTCTCCCATCACGGGAGAGATCACCTATGGCCTTGAGCGCCTCGCGATGTACCTGCAGGGCGTCGAGAATGTCTACGACCTCACCTGGACGACCTGGGAGGAAAACGGTGTGCAGCGTCGCATCTCTTACGGGGACGTCTATCACCAGAACGAGGTCGAGCAGTCTCGCTACAACTTCGAAGAGAGCGATGCGGCCATTCTCTTTCGTCGGTTTGCCGAGCACGAATCCGAGGCACAACGCCTTCTCGGCGCGGGCCTACCCCTGCCAGCCTACGAGCAGATTCTGAAAGCCGCCCATAGCTTCAACCTGCTGGATGCTCGCGGAGCCATCTCGGTGACAGAGCGAGCCCAATACATCGGACGCATTCGAAACCTCTCACGTCAAGTCGCACAGGCCTACGTGGACTCACGCGAACAGCTGGGCTATCCCATGCTCGGCCGCCCTGCGGCTCAGGCGGCTTAAACGAATGTCACGCGCTCCGCTGCTCATCGAGCTTTTCACAGAAGAGTTGCCCCCCAAAGCGCTTCGAACACTCGGGGAGGTCTTCGCGCAGACCATCTCCCACCATCTGAGCCGCGCGGGGCTCCTCGGACCACAGACCCCGACGCAAGGCTTTGCCAGCCCACGGCGCCTGGCCGTGCTCATCGACGCCGTCTCGGCACAGGGCGCCGATCAGGCCCGTCGGGAAAAACTTTTGCCGGTGAGTGTTGGCCTTGATGCGCAGGGTGCGCCCACCGCTCCGTTGCTCAAGAAGCTTCAGACGCTCGGATTGCAGCCCGGGCCATCGTTCTCGATCAATCAACTGATCAAGGAATCGGACGGCAAACAAGATGTGCTGTTCGTAGATACGGTCGTCAGGGGGGCGCGCCTCGCAGAGGCAGCTCAAGAGGCCCTCGATGCGGCCATCGCTGCACTGCCCATCCCCAAGCTCATGCGCTATCAGCGTCCCACCCACTCGCAAGATGGCGCACCCGCCCTCGAGGAGATTCGGTTCGTTCGGCCAGCCCACGGCTTGGTGGCGCTACACGGCGAGGCACTCCTCCCCCTGCGGGCGCTGGGCCTTCAGGCCGATCGAATCACACATGGTCATCGCTTCCATTCGCAGGCCCCGATTGTTCTAGCGCAGGCAGCCGACTACGCCCACGCGCTCGAGGCGCAGGGCCATGTCATTGCCTGCTTCCAGACTCGTCGAGCGCAGATTGTGGCGGCCCTTCAGAAGGCGGCCACCCCCCATCAGCCCGTCATGCCCGACGCACTGGTTGATGAAGTGACGAGCCTCGTGGAGTGGCCCGTGATTCTTCAAGGCCAGTTCGAGGAGGCCTTCCTCGAGGTGCCCCAGGAGTGCCTCATCCTGACCATGCAACAAAACCAGAAATACTTCGCACTGACGGACGCGTCGGGTCGACTCGTGAACCGCTTCCTGTTGGTCTCGAACCTGGCCTCGACCACGCCATCGCTCATTGTTCAGGGCAATGAGCGGGTGCTGCGCGCGAGGCTCTCGGATGCGCAGTTCTTTTTTAAGCAAGACCGTCGCAGACCCCTTCGCGACCGCGTGCGTGATCTGGACTCGGTGGTCTATCACAACAAGATGGGTACTCAGGGCCAGCGAATCGAACGCCTTCGCGTCCTCTCGCGTCAATGGGCCCCTCTCCTCGAAACCGACCCCGAGCTCGCAGACCAAGCGGCTCGTCTCGCCAAAGCGGACCTTGTCACAGATATGGTGGGCGAGTTTCCGGAGCTACAGGGCGTGGTGGGTCGAGAGCTCGCCCGTCACGACCAGGAGCCTGAGGCGGTGGCACTGGCCATCGAAGACCACTATCGGCCGCGTTTTGCGGGTGACAGCCTGGCCCGAAATGACCTGGGACTCACCGTCGCCCTCGCAGACAAGATCGAGACCCTGGTGGGGATCTGGGGCATTGGCCTTGCGCCCTCGGGGGACAAGGACCCCTTTGCCCTTCGGAGAGCTGCGCTTGGCGTGGTTCGCATTCTGGTGGAATGCGACGTTCCCGCCTCCCTCAATAGCCTGCTCCAAGATGCTCTCCAGAGCTTTTCCGGGACAGATGCCGTGGCGCCCCACCTTCCCGATGTGCAGATCTTCATACTCGACCGGGCACGGGCTTACCTCAAAGACAAAGGACATCAGCCCTCAGCGATTGAGGCCGTGCTGGCTGTCTGCCCCGACCGAATCAGCCAGATCGTTCCCCGCATACAGGCCGTGATGGCCTTCATGCAAACCCCCCAGGCCGAGGCACTCTGCGCGGCCAACAAGCGCATCGGCAACATCCTGAAGAAAGCGAGTGATCCGTCGGCTCTTGCGCGGCCAATCGACGCGGGTCTACTCCAGGAACCTGCTGAGAGAGCTCTTGCTCAGGCCCTGGCAGGCGTCTCTCCTATTGCGCAGGCCGAGACCGACCGGGGCCATTACACCGAGGCCATGCTGAGCCTCTCGGGACTGCGGGAGGCCGTGGATGCCTTCTTCGATGGCGTCATGGTGAACGCAGAAGATCCCGCCCTCAGGGCAAACCGACTTGCGCTTCTGAGCGAATTACACCGAGCCATGAACCAGGTCGCCGATCTCTCGGGACTTGCATCATGATTGAGGTTCTTCATGCGGAGCGGCCGGTCATCGTTCTGGACCGAGATGGCGTCATCAACCACGACTCCGACCACTACATCAAGCATCCCGATGAATGGGTTGCGATTGAGGGAAGCCTGGAGGCCATCTCACGACTCAGTCATGAGGGCTGGCGCGTGTTTGTTGCGACCAACCAATCCGGCTTGGCTCGCGGACTTTTCGACATGCAGCGCCTTCACGCCATTCACCGAAAAATGCAGGAGGCCCTTGCCGAAATGGGTGGAACCATTGAGGCCATCTTCTTCTGTCCTCATGGCCCCGACGAGGGCTGCCTCTGTCGAAAGCCCGCACCTGGCCTTATCTCTGACATTCTCTCGCGCGCAGACCACCCCGCGCTCGGCACGCCCGTGGTGGGCGACTCCCACAGAGACCTCTCTGCGGCGCACGCTCTCGGTGCTCGGCCCATCCTTGTTCAGACGGGAAAAGGACGTCGCACCCTAGAGGCGCACGCCAGCGGCAAGCAGCCCCTGCCCCCCGGCACCCAAATCGTGTCGCATCTAGCCGAGGCCGTCGACCTGCTGCTGAGCGAACCCCGGCAGAGCGGATCGGCCGCGCGCGCGCGTTGATTCTTTTTCGCTCCCTCTGCTTCGCGCTCTTTCAGGCCGTAAGCCTCACCGTCTGGGGAACGCTCTTTCTCTTACTAGCCCCCTTCCTGAGCCCCTCTTGGCGCTACGCATTTGCGATACGTTGGCCGGCCATGATGGTCTGGGCCGCTCGCTTCATTCTTGGAATTCGATGGCGGGTCCTCCACGCAGAGCGTCTTGAGCCCTTTCGCGATCGGGCCATCATCGTCGCAAGCAAGCATCAGAGCGCGTGGGAGACCTTTTTTCTGCCGACCTACCTGCCTCGACAACTCTGCTTCGTTTTCAAAAAGGAACTGCTTCGCATCCCTTTTTTTGGCTGGGGAATTGGCCTTCTGCCCATGATTCATATCGACCGCAAGCAGGCGAGAAAGGCTTACCAACAAATCGCAGAGCAGGGTCAGCGCCGCGCGCAAGAGAGGCGGTGGATCACCTTCTTCCCGGAGGGTACTCGCACCGCTCCCGGTCAGCGCATTCCATATAAAGGAGGTGCAGCCCGACTGGCCTTCACACTGGGGCTCCCTGTCGTCCCGATTGCCCACAACGCGGGATATCTGTGGCCCAGAAAAGCTTTTCTCAAAAAGTCTGGCGTCGTGACCGTGGTCATTGGAGAGGCGCTAGAGCCAAGTCAATTCTCGAGCGATGAACTGCTGTTGCGAGCAATCGAGCAGTGGATCGAAAAAACCTGTGCTGAAATGGAGGCCCATGGAGCAACTGGAGCAACTCTCCCTCTTTGACCGCAGCCCCCAGGCGGATTCGGGCGCGTCCGTGTCCAACACGGCAGCCCAGAGGATGCGCCAGATCGAGCTCTCCGGGCAGTCTGTGGACTGGCGCCTTGAGCGAACCCGTCGAAAGACGGTCGGCATGCTGGTCGAGGAGGGGTACATTCGAGTTCGCGCACCTCGGTGGGTCTCACTCGATGAGATTGAATCCATCCTGCGAGGCAAGGCGCGCTGGCTCACTGCCAGACTGCGCGAGGCCCAGCTGCGCCGGGCAAACCGAATCGATCCGGCGGACCGATGGATTCATGGGGGCCAGGTTCAATTCCTCGGACAGACACTCCGCATCTGTCTTCAGCCCGAGATGCAGGACATCTCATGGGACGCTTCCGAGGGTCGTCTGATGGTGCCCATGCCAACGAGCAGCACACCAGACCAGGTGCGAGACCGCGTTCATGGCTGGCTGCAGATGCAGGCTGGCGAAATCCTTCTGGAGCGGCTGGATCACATCTCGACTCGAGCGAGTAGACAGTACACCCGCTTTTCACTCAGCCACGCCCGCACTCGCTGGGGAAGCTGTACCCAGGATGGTCATATCCGACTGAACTGGCGACTTGTTCAATTCAGCCTGCCCATCATCGATTACGTGGTGGCACACGAGTTGGCCCACCTCCACGCCATGGACCACAGCACGGACTTCTGGTCCGAAGTCGCGCGTATATTTCCTGACTTTGAGTCAGGTCGTCAGCGCATCAAGGGCGTGCCCCTCGAGGACCACTAGCGGCAGCCCCCTCACACCCCACGTTCAGTGCCCGTGAAGGAAATAAGTCGCAAGGGCGGCGAGGGCGACGCCCAGAATCATGAGCGCAGGCTGGAACCAGGCTGCGCGTCGTTGGCCACCATGTTCATGCGAGTGGGCCTGTGCGTGCAGTTGTGGGATAAGGTCTGACAGCGCAATGTATACAAAGCTGCTCGCAGCCACAGACAGCACATAGGGCAGCATCATCTGGGCCTGCCCCAAAAACAAAGATCCAATCACTCCGCCCACCAGTGCACCACAGCCGGTGAGAAGGTTGAACAGGAGCGCACGAGACCGCGAGAACCCGCTGTTGAGTAGAACAAAAAAGTTGCTGAGCTGCTGCGGCACCTCATGGGTGGCCACCGCAAGCGCAGTCATGAGGCCAAGAAAAGGCTCGAGATGAAAAGCCGCAGCAATGAGAACCCCATCGGCCAGCGCGTGGACGGAGCTCCCAATGAGCAGGGACGTTCCGCCCTTTCCCGCTGAGCGCGCGTCGTGACCCTGTTCGTGGTGATGCCCGTCGTGCTCATGGTGATGGTCGTGCCGCAGCAGCGAGAAGCGCTCGAGAAAGAAGAAGCTGAGCAATCCCGCAAGAAGCGTGGCCGCAATATCGTGAACATCGGCCGTGCCCAAATGCATGCTCTCCGGAAGAAGGTGCAGCAGGGCTGTGCCCAGAAGCATGCCCGCCGAAAAACTCACCATCCGATCGACCAGACGTGCCAGGCGGCCCATCGAGACCCAGGCCGCCAAGCCAATGCTCAGGCAGGTTGCAGCCGCGCAGGCCGCCAGAGTGAGGCCCAAAGTAGAGAAGTCCTGCATACAAAGGACTATAAGGCATCATGGTTTTGTCACAGGAAGCATGATCAAAATTCACTTTCTACGCCCCCACTCTCTGGAGCCGCGCCATGTCCCACCCCCACGACGATCAGCCTGCCAGCAACCCGACCGCCTCGCACTTCCAGGATGTGCTGCACGATGGACTCAGAAGCCCTGAGCGTCGCGATCTTATTCGTGGTGTCTTCTGCGCAGGCACCTTGGCCTCGGTGTTCCCGTGGGCATCCGAGGCACACGCGAGCGAAGCACTTGCCTCGGCCAGCACCTCCGCTCGACTCGGTTTTACTGCGGTCGACAAGAGCCTCGAGGACAACGTCATCCTGCCTCCGGGCTATCGCTATCAAGTCGTGCACGCCACAGGCGATGCCATCAATTTTCAGGTGCCCGGCTTCACCAGCCTGGGTCTTGAGTCAGATGACTTCACCAATCGAATCGGAGATCAGCACGATGGCCTCGACCTCTTTTTTCTAACCGAGGATGGAAAGTACAGCACGAAAGACACCGGCCGGGCATTGTTGGTCGTCAACCACGAGAGCTCTGCCGAGTCAGCGTTTTTGCACGTGAGTGGACAAACGAGCAACGGCGTGAAGGGCCTCAAGTTCGACCAGTTTCGAGAGTGGAATGGCGGCTCACGCCCCCTCGAGGAGGTGGTCAAGGAGATCAACATCCACGGCGTCTCCATCACTGAGATTCGTCGGGAGGGAAATGTCTGGCGGATGGTGCGCGGGTCACCGTTCAATCGCCGGATCACCCCAGAGACCGAGGCGACGGTCACTGGTCCAGTCGGTGAGCTCGCCAACATCCGCCGCTTCTTTGTGACTCAGAAGTTCCCCAAGGGGGACAAGAGTCGCGGCACGATCAATAACTGCGGCTCTGGCCGCACGCCGTGGGGCACCTACCTGACCTGCGAAGAAAATTTCTACACCTACTTCAGCCGCTCAGAGGGAGCGCGACCCGATGCCCGCATGACCACGGCATTCAAGCGCTACGGGATCCCCCTCGACCTGCCGACCGCCGCAAAAAACAACTCGCAAGGTTGGCACACCGTGCGCGGAACCAGCGATGACTCATGTTTTGCACGCTGGGATGTGGCGCTTAAGGGCGCCTCAGCGCAGGAAGACTTTCGCAATGAGCCCAACACCTTTGGCTATGTCACCGAGATCGATCCCGTTGCCACATCGAGCGCTCCGACCAAGCGAGTGGCCATGGGCCGTTTCGTCCATGAGGCCGCAGTCTTCGGTGAGGCCATCCCAGGCAAACCGCTCGTGGTTTACATGGGCTGCGACGGTCGCAATGAATACATCTACAAGTTTGTCACCAAGGCTGTCTGGGACCCGAAGGACGTCGGGTCTGGGATCGCTGCGGGCAACAAATATCTCACTGAGGGTCGCCTCTACGCCGCGCGCTTTCACGCGGACGGCTCGGGTGAGTGGCTCCCCATCGATATCTCCAATCCCGCCATTAAGGGTTACGAGAAGTTTGCCTTTCAGAATCAGGCCGACGTGCTGGTGCATGCTCGCATCGCAGCCGATGCAGCGGGCGCAACCCCCATGGACCGGCCAGAGTGGGGCGCCATGAACCCAGCCAATGGCGAGATCTACTTCTCGCTCACCAACAACAATGCAGCCAGCAGAACACCGGGCAAGACCAATCCAGCCAATCCGCGCGCCTATTCGGACACGGATGGAAAGAAGCTATCAGGCAATCCGAATGGACACATCATTCGGTTCAAAGAGGCCGATGCCGCCTCCCCCAAGGGGCGTTTCCGGTGGGACGTCTTTCTGTTTGGGGCCGAGGAGGACCTGGGCGCCATGAATCTCTCCAAACTGTCGGCCAAGAACAGTTTCTCGTCCCCCGATGGCCTCTGGTTCAGCAAGGCCACGGGCATCTGCTGGATTGAGACCGATGACGGCGCCATGACAGATGAATCCAACTGCATGCTCTTGGCGGCCATCCCCGGGCGCGTGGGAGATGGATCAAAAATAGTCATCAAGAACGAACTCAATGGTCAGAGCGCCGAGCAAGAGACCTTCATGGGTGCGGTGCTCGGCGACTACAACCTTCGCCGCTTCCTCACGGCACCGAAGGGATCTGAGGTCACGGGCATCTGCGAGACGCCCGACGGCAGGGCACTCTTCATCAATATTCAGCACCCAGGCGAAGACACCAAAGCCGCCGATCTTCTCAACGAGAAAACCCAGAGCGCCTGGCCTGGCAATGTTGGCTACGGCAAGCCGGGACGGCCTCGCTCAGCCACCATCGTCATCACGCGAGACGATGGCGGAGTGATTGGCACCTAGTCCTAGGCCTTGAGAGTCTTCGCAAACCAGGCAAGACAACGCTTCCAGCCGTCCTCCGCCTCAGCCTTGCGATAGCTGGGGCGGTAGTCGGCATGAAACGCGTGCGGCGCCTCCGCATACGTGATGATCTCTGAGGCCATCGAGGCGGGACCCCCAAATGAGAGCTTGGTTCTCATCTCATCGACATCAGAGTTGGGAATGCCGCCGTCCTTGCCGCCATAAAGGCCCAGGACAGGCCAGCGTAGCTTCTCTGCGATATCGATGGGATGGAAGGGGTTGGTATCGGTCACGGTCGTGCGAATGCGGCCATACCAGGCCACGCCACCCTTCAGGCCCGGCATGGCTGCAGAGGCAAGCCAGACAATACGGCCGCCCCAACAGAAGCCGGTGAGGCCTGCAAGGCCCTTCACTCCGCCATTCGATTCCGACCACTTCAGCGCAGCCTCAATGTCCCCGAGGACCTGGGCGTCTGGAACCTTCGACACAATCTTCTCGAAGAGCTCCGCCATGGTGGTGAGCTTGGTGGGATCGCCCTGGCGAAAGAAGAACTCTGGGGCGATGGCGAGGTAGCCTTGCTTCGCAAAGCGGCGGCACACATCCTTGATGTGCTCGTGAACTCCAAAAATCTCCTGCGCAACCACAATGGTCGCCAGACCCTTCTTGCCCGCAGGTCTCGCAAAGTAGGCCGGGATGGACCCAGACCCGGTGCTCAACTGAGTCATGCCGGCCTCAAGACCCACAAGGTCCGTGGTGATGGTCTGGGCCGCCAAGTCTCCGCTGGGCACAACACTCGCTGCGAACCCAGCGAGCGCAGTGGCCTGAAGGAATCCACGGCGACTCCCGGGCAACAAGGTGGTCTGGGCGGGAACAAGTGACTCAATCTCTTGCTCAAGTGACTCGTGGCTCATGAACATCTCCTGAAAATAATTGATGAAAGGGTCAGTGTGCAGCATCCCAGTTAGCGCCCGCGCCCACCGAGACCACGAGAGGCACTCGCAGGCTCGCCACATTCTCCATCACGCGAGGAACAAGCTCTCCAACCTCCGGAAGCTCATTCTGAGGCACTTCCAGAATCAGTTCGTCATGCACCTGCAACAGCAATCGGGTTTTCAGGGCTGCCTTTTCAAGCGCGGCCTGCATCTGAACCATTGCAAGCTTAATGAGGTCGGCCGCTGTTCCCTGCATGGGCGCGTTAATAGCCGCCCGCTCGGCGCCTGCTCGTCGAGGGCCATTCGGAGACGCGATCTCGGGCAGCCAGAGTCGACGACCAAAGACGGTCTGTACATAACCCAGAGACTTCGCCTCCTGCTTGATGCGCTCCATATATTGAGCCACACCTGGATATCGAAGAAAGTAACGCTCGATGTAGCGCTTGGCTGCATCGCGCTCAATATCGAGGTTTCGTGCGAGCCCGAAGGCACTCATCCCATAGATCAGGCCGAAGTTGATGACCTTGGCGTAGCGCCTCTGCTCATCGTTCACTTCCTCGCGCGGCACCCCAAAGATTTCTGAGGCCGTGGCACGGTGCACATCCTGCCCTGTCTCAAAGGCCTCGATGAGGCCCGCATCTTCGGAGAGGTGAGCCATGATGCGCAGCTCAATCTGTGAGTAGTCGGCTGAGAGCAACACGCTGCCCGCAGGGGCCACGAAGGCCTGGCGAATGCGACGCCCCTCCTGAGTGCGAATCGGAATGTTCTGAAGATTCGGGTCACTTGAGGCCAGTCGCCCCGTCACCGCGACCGCCTGAGAGAAGGTCGTGTGAACCCGACCAGTCTTCGGATCGATCATCTTGGGCAGCTTGTCGGTATAGGTGCTCTTTAACTTAGACATGCCGCGCCAGGTGAGCAACACCTTTGGCAGCGGGTAGTCATGGGCCAGCTCCTCGAGCACGTCCTCGTCAGTGGATGGCGCGCCCTTGGCAGTCTTCTTTACGGGCTTGTACCCCAGACGCTCAAACAGAATCTCGGCCAGCTGTTTGGGCGATCCAAGATTAAAGGGCCCACCGGCCAGTGCATGGGCCTGCTGCTCGAGCTCCCCAATCGTGACAGCGAGCTCATTGCTCTGCGCCTCGAGCAGACTCGCATCCACCTCGATGCCGTTCTCCTCCATTTCAAAGAGAACCCGCATCACCGGCATCTCAATCTCCTCATAGACGCGAAGGAGTCGGGCATCTGACTGAATCTGGGGCCACAGGGTCTCGTGCAGGTGCAGCGTAAAGTCTGCATCCTCCGCCGCGTACTGTGTTGCCACCTCCACCGAGACCTGCTCGAAACCGATTCGACCCGCGCCCTTGCCGGTCACCTCGTCATAAGACAGGCCACGACGCCCGAGATGTCGCTCAGCCAGAGACCCAAGGTCGTGGCTGCGGTGCGCCTCTAAGACATAAGACTGCAAAAGAGTGTCGTGGGCCATTCCCCGCAGCGAGATGCCGTAGCGCCTGAGCACGTGGGCGTCGTATTTCAGGTTCTGGCCCACCTTGAGCCGCGTTGCGTCTTCAAGCCACGGGCCAAGCCCATCAAGAACCTTCGCCAGCGAGAGTTGCTCGGGGGCGCCGGCATAGACGTGCCCGACCGGAAGATAGAAGGCCTCGCCCACACGCCAGCTAAATGAGAGCCCCACCAGGTCGGCCGCGCGCGCATCAATCGAGGTGGTCTCGGTATCGAAAGAGACGAGGGTGGCCACAGCCAGAGAGCTCAGCAAGGCCTCGAAGCCAGTCTCATCCAGAATGACCTCATAGCGTGCCTCGGTGGAAAAGAGATCGGCTGCGGGCAGCGTAGGCTGCCCGAGACCGACGGCACCCTCGGGGGGATCGTCCATGAGACCCCGAAGGCTCTTGGCCAAATCGAATTCATCTCTCAGGCGGGCAAGCCCCTCGGGGGCTACGGGGCGGAACTGCAATGCCTCCTCAAAGCTCGGCACCACCCCACTCAGATCGGCATCGCACTTCACGGTCACTAACTCACGAGCCGTGGGCAGCCACTCAAGTGCCTGACGCAGGTTTTCGCCAACAACGCCCGATACGCGCTCGGCATGTTGCATCACACCGTCCAGAGACCCGAACTCCTCGAGCCACTTCACCGCTGTTTTTGGCCCGACCTTGTGAACACCCGGCACGTTATCCACGGCGTCCCCGACGAGTGCGAGGTAATCGATGATGCGATCAGGAGGCACCCCGAAGCGCTCCTTCACGCCCGCGACGTCCGTCACCTTGGCTGGCCCACCATCTCGGCTCATCGTGTCCACGAGTAAGACCCGATCATTCACGAGCTGGGCCAGGTCCTTGTCGCCAGTGGCAATCACCGTATCGAGGCCCTGACGCATCGCCTGATGAGCCAGACTCCCAATCACGTCATCCGCCTCCAGCCCATCAACAACCACGAGGGGCCAACCGAGGGCACGAACCGCATCAAAAATGATGGGCAGTTGGGCGCGCAGATCATCGGGCATTGCCGATCGGTTCGCCTTGTATTCGGGGTAGAGGGCGTCTCGAAAGGTGGGGCCCTTGGGGTCGAAGACACAGGCTGCATAGGTCGCCGGCCAATCTGACCGGAGACGCCTGAGCATATTGATCATGCCGGTAATCGCGCCCGTCGGATGTCCGGAGCGACTGCGCAGGTCGGGAAGGGCATGAAAGGCTCGATAGACAAAGCTGGATGCGTCGACGAGCAAGAGACGAGGCGGAGTCATCTGGCCATTATGCGACCGAGTAAACTGGGGACCCAACTCGCAAGCTCTATGTCCGACTCTCCCTCTCAGGCGCCCGAAGCCAGCCACTTTCTGAGGCACATCATCGAAGACGATCTCGCCGCCGGGCGAGTCTCAGCGGTGGTCACCCGCTTTCCACCGGAACCGAATGGCTATCTGCACTTTGGGCACGCCAAGTCCATCTGTCTTAACTTTGGACTTGCGCAGCGCTACGGTGGACGCTGTCACCTCCGTCTTGACGACACCAACCCCGCCAAAGAGGAACAGGAGTATGTCGACGCCATCGAGGCGTCGGTGCGTTGGCTGGGCTTTGATTGGGGGGAGCACCATCACTTTGCGAGCGACTATTTCGATCGCCTCTTTGCCTGCGCAGAGGCGCTGATTCAGGCGGGCCATGCCTATGTCGACTCCCAATCGGCCGACGAGATACGATCCAATCGCGGAACACTCACCCAAGCCGGACAGAATTCGCCGTTTCGAGACCGCCCTGTGCAGGAGAGTCTCGCGTTGTTTTATCGCATGCGCGCTGGCGAATTCCCAGATGGGGCCCATGTCCTGAGAGCCAAAATTGACATGGCCTCACCCAACATGAACCTGCGCGACCCCGTGCTCTACAGGATTCGTCATTCGGAGCACCACCGCACGGGCTCGGCCTGGTGTATCTACCCGCTCTATGACTATGCCCACCCTCTTTCCGATGCCTTTGAGGGAATCAGCCATTCCATCTGCACACTCGAATTCGAGGACCATCGGCCGCTCTATGACTGGTTGCTTGCTCGGGTGGCAGAGGCCGGCCTTCTCAGAGCCGAATCATTGCCCCGTCAGTATGAATTTGCCCGGCTCAACCTCACCTATCTCGTGCTTTCCAAACGCAAGCTCGTCGACCTCATCGAATCGGGAGTGGTGAGCGGCTGGGATGACCCGCGCATGCCAACCCTCGTGGCCGGCCGTCGACGCGGATACACGCCAGAGGGCTTTCGCCGATTCATCGAGCAGATCGGCGTCTCAAAGTCCGACGGCTGGATTGATTACTCTGTACTTGAGGGGTGCATGCGTGAGCACCTAAACGACATTGCGCCACGACGCGTCGCAGTGCTCGACCCCCTCAGGCTCGTCATCGAGAATGTCCCCGAAGACGCGGTCGAACTCTGTGAGGCCTCCAATCATCCGCATCATCCGGAATGGGGCGTCCGAACCATGCCCTTTACCCGGGAGCTCTTCATCGAGCGCGAGGATTTCATGGAGGTTCCGACCAAGGGCTTCTTTCGTCTTACGCCCGGTGGTCGCGTGCGCCTGAAGTACGCCTACGTCCTGGAGTGCACAGGCTTTTCGAAGAATGCAGCGGGCGAGGTGATCGAGATTCGTGGTCGCATCTTCGAAGACTCGCGCAGTGGCTCAGCCGGAGCCGACCTTTACAAGGTAAAGGGTGCCATTCACTGGGTCTGCGCCCATCACAGCGTGCGGGCCGAGGTTCGCCTCTATGACCGACTCTTTCTCAGGTCGAACCCCGGGGCTGGGCACGAGGGAGACTTCAAGGACGACCTGAACCCCCACAGCATGACCGTGGTTCATGCGGCCCTTGAGCCATCCTTAAAAGATGCACAGCCAGAAGACCGTTTCCAGTTCGAGCGACACGGCTACTTCATCGCAGATGGGGTCGATTCTCGACCCGGTGCGCCCGTCTTCAATCGCACCGTGACGCTAAAAGACTCCTGGACATCGAAGCCCTAACCATGCGCGCCATCGACCACCGCCCGGGTGGAGACGTCTCCTGTATTCGGCTCACGGACTTGGAGGCCCCAACGCCAAGGGCGGGCGAACTCGCCATACGGGTGTCCTATGCGGGGGTGAATCGTCCCGACCTACTTCAGCGCTTGGGGCAATACCCCGCTCCGCCCGACGCCTCCCCACTGATGGGCCTTGAGGTGAGCGGTGAGGTCATCTCGGCGGGAAACCCTCTCCATCAGCACCTTGTGGGTACCCGAGTCTGCGCACTCACGCCCGGTGGGGGTTATGCCGAAGTCGTCACTGCCCCCGTAGCCCATTGCCTGCCCATTCCTCGCGGGCTCGATCTGCGCACGGCAGCCTGCCTGCCCGAGACCATGCTCACGGTCTGGGCCAATCTGATCGAGCGTGGACAGTTGCGAGCAGGCCAGCGCGTGCTCATTCACGGTGGCTCAAGCGGCATTGGCACCACAGCCATTCAGTTCGCAAGATGGGCCGGTGCCCAGCAAATCTTCACCACCGTGGGCTCACCGGAGAAGGCGCTTGTCTGCTCTGAACTGGGCGCACACCGAGCAATTCTCTACAAGACCGAAGATTTTCAACAGATCATTAAAGACGAGACGCAGGGCGAGGGGGTCCACCTGGTCCTAGACATGGTGGGCGGCCCCTATATGAGCAAACACCTGCGCTGCCTGGCACCCGATGGACGCCTTGTACAGATTGGATTCATGGCCGGATCCGAGGCCACGCTCGACTGGTCTCTCCTGCTCGTCAAACGCCTCACCCTCACCGGCTCGACGCTTCGAGCTCGATCGCACGACGAGAAAGCGCGCCTGTGCAAGAGTCTTCAAACTAGCATTTGGCCCGAACTCGAAAAAGGCAGGCTCCTGCCCCTCATTCACGCAGAATTTCCCCTGGAAGACGCCGCGAGGGCTCACGCCCTCATGGAGTCGTCCAGTCACATAGGCAAGATCGTCCTGAGAGTGAACCCATGACCGCAAGAACGAAACTCCACACCATCACCAGTCAACAGCCAGCCGTCCTCATGCGCCTCGTAAGACTGCTCACGGCCGCCGGCATTCCGCTCGAGGTCGGCAACCAGTTCGTCAAGTTTCCGCGCGCCGAGCAGGCTGCAGATGCCATGGCCGAGCACCTTCGTGAGATGGGTTTCAAGCCCCTGCCCAGCGTTGATGTCTTTTCTCCGGAGACCGACGAAAACTGCAGAGAGCGGGTGCACGAACTCCTAACCCACGAACATGCGCACAAGTGCCATGACCACCATGACTGTGGGCACGATCACAGCCACGACCACCACCACGACCACGGTCACTCGCATTAAGCCTCCATGGCCATTCGGGTTCGCGGAGCGCGGCAGAACAATCTAAAAAACCTCAACGTCGATCTGCCGCTTGGCGAGCTCATCGTCGTCACGGGCGTCTCGGGCTCGGGCAAGAGCTCGCTGGTCTTCGACACCATTTACGCGGAGGGTCAGCGCCGCTATATCGAGACGTTCTCGGCCTATGCGCGCCAGTTTCTCGATCGCATGGACAAACCCCAGGTCGACCGAATCGACGGTGTACCGCCCGCGATCGCCATCGATCAGACCAACCCCGTTCGCAGCTCACGCTCCACCGTGGGCACCATGACCGAGCTGACTGATCACCTCAAGCTCCTCTTCGCGCGGGCTGCGCAACTCATCTGCCCCGGCTGCCAACAACCCGTGACGCGAGACACCGTCGATGGCATCGCAACGCTCGTTCTCTCGCATCCCATGGGAACCCGATTTGCCATCACCTTTGAGCGCGACCTGCCGGATGGCCTGGAAGACGCGCAGCTTGAAGAATGGCTCTCTGCTCAGGGCTTCACAAAGATCTTCATGCGCCAGAAAAACCGCGTTCAGGTCATTGCAGATCGTTTCGTGCTCTCACCCGAGACCGAGCGTGCACGCGTGGCGGAGGCACTCGAATCCTCCCTCAGGTTCGGCCAAGGTCACTGTCAGGTGGTCGAGCTCGCGCGCCCCACCGTCCAGGTCGATCCATCAGCCTTGCAAGATGAGGACCGTGTGCTGCGCTTTTCAAGCAGCCTGCAGTGTCCGCGCTGTCAACTCAGCTTCAAAGAGCCTCGGCCCGCGCTTTTTTCCTTCAACTCTCCAATTGGTGCCTGCGAGACCTGCCGAGGGTTCGGTCGCGTCATCGGCATCGATCCCGGACTGGTGGTGCCTGACGAGCACCTGAGCCTCGCGGCAGGTGCCATCAAGCCTTGGCAGACCAAATCGTATGCGGACTGTCAGGCTGAGCTCCTCGCCCACGCCAAGCGACACGGCATCGCCATCGACATCGCCTGGAAAGATCTCCCGCAGGAGCATCGTCACTGGGTCTTCCATGGTGAGGAGGGCTGGAAAGGGAACTGGAGTCGGCAGTGGTACGGCGTGCTGCGCTTTTTTGAATCTCTTGAAGGCAAGGCCTACAAGATGCACATTCGCATGCTGCTCTCTCGCTATCGCTCCTACACCGAGTGTCCCGCCTGCGGCGGCGCACGACTCAAACCGGAAGCCCTGAACTGGAAGATCCGCGGCCTGACACTCGCGCAGATCATGTCGCTCTCAATTGATGACCTCTCAGAGTGGCTCACAGAACTGAAGACCCGGGGGCTTGAGGTCATTCTGAATGGGCCATCGGATTCGGCGCAGACAGCCGCCGCAAGTCTCGTGCTCAGGGAGATGGAGACGCGACTGGGCTTTTGTCGTGAGGTGGGCCTGGGCTACCTCACGCTCAACCGCCAGTCACGAACCCTCTCAGGCGGCGAGGTCCAGCGAATCAATCTCACCACGGCGCTTGGCACCTCGCTCGTGAACACCCTCTTCGTTCTCGATGAGCCCTCGATTGGCCTTCATCCTCGAGACCTTCAACGACTTATTCGAGTGATGCATCGGCTTCGCGATGCGGGCAACAGCCTTCTGGTGGTCGAGCACGACCCCGAGGTGATGCAGGCCGCCGACCGCATTCTAGATATGGGCCCGGGTCCCGGTGAGCGCGGAGGCGATATTCAGTTCAACGGGGGCTTCGTCGAACTCTTTGCGGCACCCACACTCACGGGAACCTACCTCAGAGGTGAGCGCAGTGTGGTGCTCGACCCCCCCGTTTCACGGGCGCTCGTCGCGCGCGCACCGCGACTGAGTCTGAGGGGGGTGCGCGCCAACAACCTTCAAGACATCGACTTCAGCATCCCCCTTCACCACCTGGTGGTGCTCACGGGCGTCTCGGGCTCCGGAAAGTCCACCCTCGTGCAGGATGTGCTGTTCCCGGCCCTGTGTAAGCACTTTGGCAGGGCCACCGAAGCCCCCGGCCCGTTCCGATCGCTTGAGGGCGCCGCACTCCTTGCCGATGTCATGCTGGTGGATCAGTCTCCCATCGGGCGCACCACGCGCTCGAACCCAGCCGTCTATGTGGGCGCCTTCGATGCGATTCGAAAACGATTTGCCGACTCCCCAATTGCACTGCAGCGGGGCTACACCACGGGCACCTTCAGCTTTAACGCAGGAACCGGTCGCTGCCCGAGTTGCCAGGGTAGTGGCTTTGAGCATGTCGAGATGCAGTTTCTCTCGGATGTCTATCTCGCCTGCTCAGACTGTAAAGGGTCTCGCTTTCGGGGCGAGACGCTCGAGGCACTCGTAGGCGGCAAATCCATCGCCGATGTGCTGCAGATGACCGTCTCTGAGGCCCTCACGTTCTTTGCAGACGACCGCGAGGTTCATCGACGACTCAAGCCACTGGTAGACGTGGGCCTCGATTACCTACGGCTCGGTCAGCCAGTCCCCACGCTCTCGGGAGGTGAGGCCCAACGACTCAAGATTGCTGGCGAGCTCGCAGAGGCTGCCGAGCGAGGCGGCCGAGCCAAGCGAGGAATGCTTCTGCTCTTTGATGAGCCCACCACAGGCCTGCATTTCGATGACATTGCAAAACTCATTCGAGCGCTGCGTGCGCTGGTGAAGGCGGGCCACTCGCTCTTGGTCATTGAGCACAACCTCGATCTCATTCAGGCGGCCGACTGGATCGTCGACCTCGGGCCAGATGCGGGCCCGGCGGGAGGACAGATCGTCGTGGAAGGTCAGACCGAGGACATCATGGCCTGCGAGGGCTCGCATACGGGCCAAGCGCTGAAGCGAGCGGCGACCTTCTCGGTGTCCGATGTCGCACAAACGAGCGCCGCCTCTCAGAGACAAAGGGGCGCTCACGAACACGCCATCGAGATCCTGCACGCTCGAGAGCACAACCTCAAAGACGTCAGTCTGCAGATTCCCCGGGATCAGCTGACCGTCATCTCGGGCGTATCGGGTTCTGGAAAGTCCACCCTCGCCTTCGACATCCTGTTTGCCGAGGGCCAGCGCCGTTACCTCGAGTCGCTCAATGCCTATGCTCGTCAGTTCGTTCAGCCAGCTGCGCGGCCCGAAGTCGACGCAATCTATGGCATCCCACCCACGGTGGCCATTGAGCAGCGCACCAGTCGCGGTGGCCGCAAGAGCACGGTGGGCACGCTGACCGAGATTCACCACTTCCTGCGCCTGCTCTATGTGAAGCTCGGTCAGCAGCACTGCCCAGACTGCCATACGCCCATCGCTCCGCAGAGCCCAGAGGCCATCTGCGCCACCATCTTGAGAGAGCACCGCGACTCGCATGTCGGCTTTCTGGCGCCGCTCGTTCTATCGCGAAAAGGGATATACCAAGACCTCGCCCGCTGGGCAGCAGGGCGTGGCCACACGCATCTGCGAGTCGATGGGGAATTCGTCCCCACCTCCCCCTTCCCAAAGCTTGATCGCTACAAGGAACACACCATCGAACTTCCGATTGGTGACGTGGTGGTTCGACCAGAGTCGGAAGAGGAGGTTCGTCGCCTCATAGGGCAGGCGCTTGAGCAGGGTCAGGGTAGCCTCTGCGTTCTCTCCCCCCTCTCGGGAGAGGGGCCTATCCGCGTGCAGCTCCTCTCAACCAAGCGAGCCTGTCCAAGCTGCAGCCTCAGCCTTCCCGAGCCCGAGCCGCGACTCTTTTCTTACAACACCAAGTTGGGCTGGTGTCCCGAGTGCACGGGAACGGGCCTCATGCTCTCAGGCCTCGGTGAGGAAGAGACCGGCGAAGAGGAACGCTTTCTGGCCTCTGAGACCGAAGAGGCCGATCTCGCAGAGGTGGTCTGTCCCGCCTGCGACGGAGCCCGACTGAATGAGACCGCACGCGCCATCTCCCTATTAGGGCGAGGCATCCACGACGTGTCACGCATGGCCATTGATGAGGTGCCTCATTTTCTGCAGACCCTCTCTCAATCCTTCGATGACCGCGCAAAGGCCATCGGTCAAGGTCTTGTCCAAGAGATCTGCGCACGAACCGATTTCTTGCGCTCCGTCGGCCTCGGCTATCTCTCCCTGGACCGTGCGGCCCCCACTCTGTCGGGCGGAGAAGCGCAGCGCATTCGACTCGCGGCCCAACTCGGCTCGAATCTGCAAGGAGTCTGCTACATCCTTGACGAACCATCGATTGGGCTCCACCCCCAAGACAATGAGGCCCTTCTCGCGCTTCTGAGGCAGCTCAAAGAGAAGGGCAATACGGTCGTCGTGGTTGAGCATGATGAGGAAACCATCGCCATGGCCGACTTCCTCGTCGACATGGGCCCCGGCGCGGGGCGACTCGGCGGACAAGTCGTCGCCCAGGGGAGCCAGGCCGATCTCATGGCCTCTCGGACCTCTGTCACGGGTCGCTATCTCCGGGAGCCCATGAAGCACCCCGAGCACCCCCAGCGCCCCGCGTCCACAGAATGGCTGGAGATTCGTGGGGCCACCCTACACAACCTCAAGAACATCACCGTCGGTATTCCCTTGAGAAGACTCACCGTGGTGACGGGAGTGTCGGGCTCTGGGAAGTCCACCCTTGTGCGTGACGTCCTGCGCCACAACCTCGCCAAGATGGTTGGGCAACAACGGACTCGGGCCGGCCGCGCACTCGCGGCCAGGTGGGATGGCTGCTCTGAAATTACGCGCTGGAGCGACATCGAGCGGGTGCTCGAAGTCGATCAGACCCCGATTGGAAAAACCCCGCGTTCCACACCCGCCACCTACGTGGGCTTCTGGGACGACATTCGAAAGTTATACGCAGACAGCGAGGATGCCCGACGCAGGGGCTGGGCAGCCAACCGCTTCTCTTTCAACACAGGCCAAGGCCGCTGCGAGAGTTGTGAGGGCCAGGGATGGCAGACCATCGAAATGAGTTTTCTGCCGAATGTGCGAGTGGTCTGCGACGGATGCCAAGGCGCTCGATTCAACGCAGAGACCCGCGGGGCACTCTGGCGTGGCAAGACCATTGCCGATGTGCTTGCCATGAGTGTGGATGAGGCCCTTATCTTTTTTGACGCCATTCCAACCATCCAACGCCCGCTCCAACTCTTGGCCGACGTGGGCCTCGGATATTTAGGGCTTGGCCAGCCCAGTCCCACGCTCTCGGGTGGCGAATCTCAGCGCATCAAGCTCGTGACCGAGCTCGCCAAGACTCGGCAGAGCGGACAGACCCTCTACGTTCTGGATGAGCCCACTGTGGGGCTTCACATGGCGGATGTGGAACGTCTCATTCACGCGCTTCACCGTCTCGTGGACGCTGGGCACACCGTCGTGGTCATTGAGCACCAGCTCGACCTCTGGGCGCAGGCGGACTGGCTTATTGACCTTGGCCCCCAGGGGGGCGCCCTGGGCGGCGAGGTCGTCGCAAGCGGACCGCCCCCGCTCATCGCAGAGCAGGACACGCCCACGGGGCGCGCGCTCAAACGTTTTCGAGCTTCGCAGTCTTTGCCAGGTCGGCCGCGGTCGTGAAAGCGTCGGCGAAAAACTCGTCCTCGGGCAGGCCGCACACCGCCGTAAAGTCTCGCAGCGCGGCCTGAACCACCACCGGAGCACCACAGGCATAAACCGAGTGGGCTGACAGATCGGGCAGATCCTGCATGACCGCCTGATGCACAAAGCCGGTTCGACCCGTCCACGAATCCTCCGGTCGTGCATCACTCACCACGGGAATATAGGTGAAGGAGGGCATTTCTTTGGCCCAGGTCTCGGCCAGCTCATTCATATAAAGATCGACCGGTCGCCGCCCACCCCAATACAGAACAACAGGCCGCTCGATGTGTTTTGCACGCATGTGCTCAACCACTGCCTTGATGGGCGCGAAGCCCGTTCCACTCGCTAAAAACACGATGGGGCGGGCGCTGTCCTCACGCAGAAAGAAGGTGCCCTGCGGCCCCTCGAAGCGAAGAATGTCCTTCTCCTTCACCGCATTGATTGAGGGCGTCCCGCTCCCGAAGAGGGCGTCCGTAAAGGCGCCGCCGGGAGTGTGTCGAATGTGAAGCTCGATCTGATTGGAGGCAAGGGGCGCATTGGCCATAGAGTAACTGCGACGCTTGCCGTCCTTCAGGAGAATATCGATGTACTGGCCCGCCAGGAACTGGAAGGTTTCAGTGGCCGGCAGCTGCAACATCACCACCGCAACATCGGGCGCCACTCTCGCGATGCTCGAGACGCGACAGGGCATCTTGCGGATGGGAATCATGCCCTCCGCAGCCACCACGCGCGCTGAGATCGTGACATCGCTGAGGGGTGTTGCGCGGCACAGCAGGAGGTGGCCATCTGCGCGCTCCGAATCACTGAGGGCCTTGGTCTGATAGTCACCGTAGTCGACGGACCCCGAGGAGATCTTCGCCTTGCAGGACCCGCAGGCACCATCTTTACAGCCATAGGGCAGAACGATGCCCGCGCGAAGAGCCGCCTCTAGGATGGTCTCGTGGGCATCGACAGGGAAGGTTTTTCCGGAGGGCGTCAGCGTGCAGGCATGCGTCATGTCGCGCATTGTAGCCCCGCAGCCCGCGGCGCCGCCCTTAGATCGCTCGACGCTGAATGCGTGCCAGCAATGCGCCAGCGAGTGCGAGCGCAAAAAGGCTCGGCACTGCCGCCACCAACGCGGGGGGCCAGGAGCCCAGAATGCCCAGGTGCGAGAAGAGGCTGTTAATCAAATGAAAGCCCACTCCCGCCACGATGCCGAGGAACACCTTGAGCCCCACCGAGCCGCTTCGCGCCTGAAGATAGGCCGCCGGAAGGGCCAGAAGAAGCATCACCCAGACCGCGGGAGGATAGAAAACCTTCTTCCAGAAGGCGAGTTCGTAGCGCGTGGCGCTCTGGCGCCCCGAGCGCAGGTACCGGCTGTAGGCCCAGAGGTCTCGGGCGGACATCTGCTCAGGCTTCACCAGCAGCGCACCGAGCGTGGTGCTTGAGAGGCCGGAGAGAAGCTCAAGGCTCGCAATGGTGTCGACACGCGTGCCGCCATCTGCTCGAACGGTGATGCGCTTGGCATTCTCCAGAACCCAGCGGGTCACGACGCCCTGAGGCCTTGGAACTTCGGTCACCACGGCCCGGTCTGCACGAATCACACGCAAGAGCCTCCGGTTTGCGTCGAACTCATACATCACCACACCACGCATCTGTCCGTCTGCCGTTCCACTCACAAGATTCACCATGCGCTCGCGCGTGTCCTGAGAGTCAGCACTCATCGTGCTCTCACCGAGCGAATCTCGCAGCCAATAGCCGGACCGAAGAGAATCGACACTCGCGCTGCCGATCGCCCCCGACCTCAGGCGCGCCGCAGCGCCCTCAGACCAAGGGACAACCCCTTCGGACAGCACGCCCGTGAACACAACCAGGGGCAGCCCAACAAGAAGAATAGTCGAGACCACGTGCATCGGGCGCAGACCCGACGCTCGCGCCACCGTGAATTCGGATGTGCCCGCCAAGCCCGCGAGCGCCCACAGGGCCCCAATGAGGCTGGCCACTGGCATGAGCTCCGCGGCCATCGATGGCATCCGAAGGAGCGTGAACTGAATCATCTGACTCAACCCATAGGAGCCGCGCCCCAGGTTCTCCATCTCGGTCACCAAATCAATCAGCGCAAAGAGACCGACGAATCCGAGAAGAACGAAGATCACCCGGCCATAAATGGCTCGCGCCATATAGCGATCGAAGGTGTGCATCCGTGGCCAGTGCAGGACCTTCATGACTGTGATCGAAGCCTTCGAATACCCAGCCACACCATCTCGAGCGGTCCCCGCCGCAGTCCCGAGCGAAACCACATCAAGGCCACAAAAAGGAGTGTGAGCGCCAAGGGCAGGGGCCACCAGCCCATGGCAAAACTCACACGCCCCTGCGCAATCCAGGCCTGCGTAACCGAAAGCAGGTTGTTCGCTGTCATGGTGATTAGAAAGGCCACGAGCAAATGAAAGGAGCGCCCCATGCGTGGGTTGACCACCGAGAGCGGAATGGCAAGCAGACCCAGCAGGAGACAGACCATGGGGGTGCCGATGCGAAAGGCGATCTCACCGAGTTGCTGCGGACCGAGCTGAAGAAGGAGCGACACCAGGGACTGCGCTCGTACGCTGCTCTCGATGGAGGCTCCGCCGGGCGAGGAGTCCACCTCGAGCTCGTAGCTCTGAAAGGTCATGGTTCGAATAGCGCGCTGGCCGGCCACCTGCCAGGCGGGCAAATCGGTTCGGGTCCCGTCACGGATCGTGACCCAAGGCTGGCCCTCGTCATCCGTTCGAAAACGCCCCCGGCTCGCCATCAGGACGGTCTCGCGGCCATCGGGCTCTCGCGTGACCACGAAGACCATGCCCAACTCGGCCGAGTCCGACTCCGGATTCTCGACGAAGAACACACGCTTGCCCGTCTGGGACTCGCCGAATTGACCGGGCGCGACACGACGGGCCTCCTCGCGAGACTCAAACCCCTGTTTGAGTGCTTCTGACTGCTCACGGGCCCAAGGCGCAAGAAAGAGGCTCACAAATGAAATGAGCAACACGATGGGCCAGAGAAACGACCAGATGGGTCGAATAAATCGGCGAAGACTCTGACCAGAGGCCAGCCAGACCACCATCTCGGACTCTTTCCACATCCGAGAGAGCACAAGCAAAACAGACATAAAGGCCGTCAGGCTGATGACGAGGGTGAGCGCGCTGACCGTCGAGAGGGCGATCAGGGGCAGCAACAACTCGGCGTCGGCCTTCCCAGAGGCTGCACGGCCGAGTGTTCGAATGAGCGTTGACGTGACCACGATGGTGAGGAGGGTTGCAAACACAACCCCTGCCACGCCCCGCAACTCTTCAACCAGGGACTTGTGAAAGATCACGACAATTTATAATGGCGCTTTAGACCAGAGCATTGTGTCATGACAGCCATCACCAAAGAGTCCCGAGAAGCGCGCGAGCCCAAAGACCCAGGCGAAGTCCGCGAGCCACCCAACTTCGTTGCCAGTAACAAGCCCGTCGATCGGGCCAGTGCTGACTGCGCATGGATTCCACTCTTCTCCACCCCCGCGGGCGTTGAACTCACTGCCTCGGCCCGGGTGGTCGACAAAGTCTCCAACGGCGCCCTCGCGAAAATCCTCAAGGCCGGTGACTTCGACGCCAAACAAGGCAGCACCTATCTCATGCGTGACGTGGCCGGCCTGCCCGTCAGTCGGGTGCTTCTGGTGGGCTGCGGTAAGCGGGAGGCCTTCTCCGAGAAAGCCTATGCAGAGGTGGTTCGCGCCGCGACAAGGGCCATGACGCCCCTCAAGGGCGTGAAACGAGTGGCCTCCTACCTCAGTGAACTCGCGCCCGGCTCCTCCGATGGTGCCTGGCGTCTCCAGATGCACGTCGTGGCCTGCCGAGAGGTTCTCTACCGCTTCGACCGGTTCAAAACACGAAAAGACAATGGTCCTGCGGACGAGGCCAAGACCACAAAATCACCCAAACCCGCCAAGCCCGACCTGCCCGCGCTTCGAGAGGTGGAGATGCTTCTGCCGGGGGATATGCGCCCCACCGATGCACCCACCCTCATCAAGGAGGCACAGGCCCTCGCCAATGGGCTGGAGTTCTCCAAAGACCTGGGCAACCTACCTCCCAACATCTGCACGCCGGGCTTTCTTGCCCAGACCGCCAAAACGCTCGGCCGACAGTTTCGCCTCAAGACCGAAGTGCTCGATCGTGCGGCCATGGAAAAGCTCGGCATGAATGCGCTGCTGGCGGTGGCCAGCGGGTCTGCCCAGCCGCCGCACCTCATCGTGATGCACCACTCGGGCGGACCCGCCAAAGAGGCCCCCATCGTGCTGGTCGGCAAGGGCATCACCTTCGACACGGGAGGCATCTCCATCAAGCCCTCGCCAGACATGGACGAGATGAAGTACGACATGTCGGGTGCATCCACCGTGCTCGGCGTGATGCGCGCCGTGGCCGAGATGAACCTCAAGCGCAATGTGATTGGCGTCATCCCCACCTGCGAGAACATGCCCAGCGGCACGGCCACGCGGCCCGGAGACATCGTCACCACCATGTCCGGCCAGACCGTCGAGATCCTCAATACCGATGCGGAGGGACGCCTCATCCTCTGCGATGCCCTCACCTATGTCGAAAAACATTTCAAGCCGGCGGCCGTAATCGATATTGCCACCCTCACGGGCGCCTGCGTGGTGGCGCTGGGGGCAGTGAACTCGGGCCTCTTCACAGCCGACGATGCTCTTGCTGAGGCCTTGCTCAAAGCCGGAAAATCAAGCCTCGATGCGGCCTGGCGCATGCCCCTCGAAGAGGACTACCAAGAGCAGCTGAAGTCGCCCTTTGCCGACATGGCCAACATTGGGGGCCGCGCGGCAGGCAGTGTCACGGCGGCCTGTTTCTTGTGGCGGTTTGCCAAGGGCTTTCGTTGGGCCCACCTCGACATTGCCGGAACCGCCTGGAAGAGCGGCTCGAGCAAGGGAGCAACGGGTCGCCCCGTCGGCCTGCTTGTGGAGTTCCTGAAGCACGGCGTGGCGTGACCAGTGTCGACTTCCACTTCAACACCCCTGACCGGCTTCACCATGCCTGCAGGCTGGTGAGGAAGGCCATCCGCAGCCAGGCCGCAACCGACCAGAAGCCACTCGTGGTCTTTTGCTCCCTCGCGGAGCGGCTCTTCGCTTTTGATGACCTGCTCTACTCGTTCTCCGAGGACGACTTCATCGCCCACGTTCATCACGACCACCCCCTGGCAGACGAATCACCCGTCATCCTCTGCCAGCAGTCCTGGACGCCCGAACTGCCTCGTGTCCCCCATCTGCTTCTCAACCTCGATGACGAGGTGCCCGACTTCTTCAGTCGATTCGATCGAGTCTTTGAAATCGTGGGGCCCGACGAAGAAGACAAACAGAAGGCTCGAGGGCGATTCGTCTTCTACCGGGATCGGGGCTACCCGCTCACGCGTCACGACCTGGCGGCGAGCGCGCCCGAACCCTCTTAGCCTTGGCAGAACTCGACAAATCCTTCGAGCCCGCCCTGCTTGAGGCCCACTGGGGACCCGAGTGGGAGCGCCGGGGGCTCTATGCTGCCGGCACACAAGCCGGCGCGTCGGCGTTTTGCATCCAGCTGCCTCCGCCCAATGTCACGGGCACGCTCCACATGGGTCACGCCTTCAACCAGACCCTCATGGACACCCTCTCACGCTGGCATCGCATGAAGGGTGACAACACCTTATGGCTTCCAGGCACTGACCATGCGGGCATTGCCACACAGATGGTCGTCGAGCGACAGATTGATGCACAAGGGCAGAGTCGGCACACGCTGGGACGCGAGGCCTTCCTCGAGAAAGTCTGGGCCTGGAAAGAGGAGTCGGGCTCCACCATCACCCGCCAGATGCGCCGACTCGGCGCAAGCTGTGATTGGGCGCTCGAGTACTTCACCATGAATCCAGCCTGCTCATCGATGGTGAAAGAGGTCTTCATCAGCCTGTTTAGACAGGGACTCATCTATCGTGGAAAGCGCCTGGTGAACTGGGACCCCGCCCTGCTCACTGCGGTCTCCGACCTCGAGGTGGTCAGCGAAGAGGAGGAGGGCCACCTCTGGGAAATTCGCTATCCGCTTGCGAGTGGCCAGGATAGTCTCGTCGTGGCCACCACCCGGCCAGAGACGCTCCTCGGCGACGTCGCGGTGGCGGTGAACCCCGAGGATCCGCGCTATGCCCACCTCGTTGGTCAGATGGCGGTGCTGCCCCTGGTCGGGCGCCACCTACCCATCGTGGCCGATGACTATGTCGACCCCAGCTTTGGAACCGGCTGCGTGAAGATCACCCCCGCGCACGACTTCAACGACTACGCTCTGGGCCAGCGCCACAAGCTCACGCCCATCTCCATCTTTACGCCTCATGCACACGTCAATGACGAGGCACCCGAGGCCTATCGCGGGCTCGAGCGCACAGAGGCCCGCAAGAAGGTGCTGGCCGATCTTGAGGCGCAGGGCCTTCTTGTGAGCACCAAGAGGCACAAACTCATGGTCCCGAGGGGCGATCGCAGCGGGGCCATCATCGAGCCCATGCTCACGGACCAGTGGTTCGTGGCCATGAGCAAGCCAGCGCCCGAGGGAACGCACACGCCGGGCCGCTCCATCGCTCAGCGCGCCCTCGAGGTGTTGGACTCAGGCGAATTGGTCTTCTTTCCCGAAAACTGGGCCAATACCTATCGTCAGTGGCTCGACAACATTCAGGACTGGTGCATCTCGCGTCAGCTCTGGTGGGGCCATCAGATTCCCGCTTGGTACAAGGCCGACTCCGGGGGCCGGCCCATAGAAGACGGCACAGTCTTTGTCGCCCACAACGATGAAGAGGCTCAGGAGCAAGCCCATGCTGCAGGCTGGGACGGTCCCCTCGTCAGAGACGCGGACGTGTTGGACACCTGGTTTTCATCTGCGCTCGTGCCCTTCTCGACGCTCACCGAGGAGGGGCGTGAGTGGGATCCGCAAAGCGGCGGTCGCACCGACCTGCGTTTTGGCTCACCCCGGCTGCGACCAGACCTCGCCCAGTTCCTACCCTCCAGCGTGCTCGTCACAGGCTTTGACATCATCTTTTTCTGGGTCGCGCGCATGGTCATGATGACCCTGCACTTCACGGGTCAGGTGCCGTTTCGCCACGTGTACGTGCACGCACTGGTGCGTGACAGTGAGGGCCAGAAGATGAGTAAGAGCAAGGGCAATACCCTTGACCCCATCGACCTCATCGATGGCATCGACCTCGATGCACTCGTTCGCAAGCGCACTTCAGGTCTCATGAACCCGAAGCAGGCCGCGCAGATCGAGAAAAAAACTCGCGCGGAGTTCCCTCAAGGCATCACGGCCTTCGGCACCGACGCACTTCGCTTTACCTTTGCAAGCCTTGCCACGCCAGGTCGCAACATCAACTTCGATCTGTCACGCTGCGAGGGCTATCGCAACTTCTGCAACAAGCTCTGGAATGCGACGCGCTTTGTACTCATGAACTGCGAGAACAAAGACAATGGCATTTCGGTCTGCATGGGCGACTGTGGCCCAAACGGGCCGCTCTACTTCAGTTTTGTCGATCGCTGGATTACATCTGAGCTGCAACGCGTGGAGGCCCGGGTCGATGAGCACCTTCGCGGCTACCGCTTCGATCTCGCATCCAAAGAGATCTACGAGTTCGTCTGGAATGCATTCTGCGACTGGTATGTGGAGCTCGCCAAAACCTCACTCAACAGCCCTCACGAGAATGTCGCCAAGGCGGCCCGGCGCACGCTCATCCGAGTGCTTGAGGTTATTCTGCGCATGGCGCACCCCATCATTCCATTCATCACAGAGGCCCTCTGGCAGGTCGTCGCGCCGCTTGCGGGCCGCTCCCCCAAGCTCTCGGCGGGTGAAGCTGACAGCATTGTGCTGGCCCCCTACCCCGTGGCCGAACCCAAGAAAATCGACTCCGGTGCGGATGCCCTCATGGACCAGCTCAAGGCCATGGTGCTTGCGGTTCGATCCCTGCGCTCCGGGATGGGGCTCTCGCCGGCCGAGCGCGTGCCTCTGCGCGTGAGCGTGGATGGTGACGGTTCAGCCACCCACCTCGCAGGGCTCGACCTTCGACAACCCTCTGATGAGCGGGCCCTGATGGCGGAGGGCCTGCGCGCCCTTGGACGGCTCAGCGAGGTGAGTTTTGTCCCGACGCTGAGCGAGTCGGGGCAGCCCCTCTCCGCCCCCGTGCAGATCGTCGGAGGGATGAGACTCATGCTCGAGGTTCACATCGATGTGGCCTCCGAGACCGTGCGCCTGAGCAAGGAGGTCGAGCGACTCGAAGGCGAGATTGCCAGGGCACTCAACAAGCTGAGCAATGAGCAGTTCGTCGCGCGCGCACCCGAGGCCGTGGTCACCCAGGAACGCGCCCGCCTAGCGGACTTTCAATCAACGCTTGACAAGGTGCAAGGTCAGCTCAAGGCCCTGCAGTAGCCGCGCCCTAGCGGCAGCGAATCAGGAAGCGGAGCTCGGCTTCGCCTTTATTGGCCTCGACCAATTGATGTCCAGTGTGCTTGCAGAAGTATGCAAAGTCATCCCAGGCGCCCGGATCGGTCGCAATCACCTCCAGCACATGGCCCGACTGCATCTCACCCAGCATTTTTTTTGTCCTCAAGATGGGCAGAGGGCAGCTCAGACCCTTGACGTCCAAGAGGCGATCGACCGAAATGGGACTCATCCGAGCTTGCCCTCAACGAAGGCGGGAAGGCTTGCCAGTGCGCCTGCAAGTGCAGATGGGTTGGTTCCGCCGCCTTGGGCCATATCGGGTCGGCCCCCTCCCTTGCCCCCAACCTGCGCGGCGAGGTGCCCCACCAGGTCTCCGGCCTTCAGGCGGGAAGTGAGGTCCTGAGTGACCCCGGCGATGAGGCTCACCTTGTCCCCGTCCACCGCCGCCAACACGATTGCGGCACTGCTCAGCTTGCTCTTGAGCTGATCCACCATGTCTCGAAGGGCCGAGACATCGACATCCTGAACCCGGGCAGCGAGCAGGCGCACGCCCCTGATCTCTTGGACCTGGCTCAAGAGGTCATCTCCAGCAGATGCCGCAAGCTTCGACTTCAGCCGAGCCAACTCTTTTTCTAAGCCCCGCATCTGATCGAGAAGCTGGGTCAGCCGGGGCGTGAGCTCCTGAACAGGAGCCTTCATCAAGGCCGCAGCCTCATGGACCCGACCCTCGAGGTCCTGGAGCATCGAGAGCACACGGGGGCCTGTGACCGCCTCGATCCGTCGAATGCCCGCGGCCACTCCCGACTCAGAGACCACCTTGAAAAGACCAATGTCTCCCGTGCGACCCACATGAGTGCCTCCGCAGAGTTCTCTTGACGACCCGATGTCAAGAACGCGCACCGAGTCTCCGTACTTCTCACCAAAGAGGGCCATCGCGCCCCCCTTGACCGCCGCATCAAAACCCATCACCTGCGCCTGCGTTGCGGAATTCTCCAAAATCTCGGCGTTCACTCGGGCCTCGATCCGCGAGAGTTCCTGGGCGGTGACCGGGGCACCATGCGAAAAATCGAATCGTGTTTTGTCCGCATCGACCAGAGACCCCTTCTGCTGGACATGGTCACCCAAGACCTCCCGAAGGGCTTTGTGCATGAGATGCGTGGCTGAGTGGTTTCGAGCCGTCTGCGCCCGACGCTCCAGATCGACCTGAGCCTCGACCGAATCGCCCACTGACACGCGGCCTCGAGTCACCACGCCGTGATGACCAAATACCTCTGCCGAGATCTTCTGGGTGTCTTCGACCCGGACCCAGCCCACTTGGCCCACCAGCAGGCCGGCATCGCCCACCTGACCACCGGACTCTGCATAGAAAGGGGTCGTATCAAGCACCACGACCACCGACTCCCCCTCTGGAGCCGTGTTCACCTCGCTGCCCTGCACATAGATCGCCTGAATCTTGGCGCCGTGGGCGAGTTTCTCGTAACCCACAAAGGTGGTTGGGGCCCCCTCATACGTCAAGGCCGCCCCCATCTTGAACTTGCTCGCCGCACGAGCCTGATCTCGCTGTCGGCCCATCGCCAGCTCGAAGCCTTCCTCATCCACGCTCAAGCCTCTCTCGCGACAGACATCCGCCGTCAGGTCCAGGGGAAAGCCAAAGGTGTCATACAGCATGAATGCCGTCTGTCCATCAAGCCGTCCGCCCTCCGGCAGTCTCACGATGGCCTCTCCAAGAATGCCCATGCCTTTCTCGAGCGTCTCACCAAAGCGCTCTTCCTCTTGACGAAGCGTCTCGGCCACCCGGGTCGCCGACTGAGCAAGCTCCGGATAGGCCACGCCCATGAGCGCAACCAGATCGTCGACCAGCTTGAAAAAGAATGGGCGTGACTGACCGAGCTTGTGTCCATGACGAAGGGCTCGACGAATGATTCTGCGCAGCACGTAGCCCCGACCCTCATTGCCCGGAATCACCCCATCCACAATGAGAAAGCTGCATGCCCGAATGTGATCGGCAATCACTCGCAGCGAAGGGTTCTCGAGGTCCGTGCAGCCGGTCTCGCGCGAGGCTGCAGACACCAAGGTCCTGAAGAGATCGATCTCGTAGTTACTGTGGACACCCTGCAAGACGGCCGAGATGCGCTCAAGGCCCATGCCCGTATCGACGCAGGGCTTGGGCAGGGGGGTCAGAACACCCTGGTCATTTCGATCAAACTGCATGAAGACCAGATTCCAGATCTCAATGTATCGGTCACCGTCCTCCTCAGGCGACCCTGGGGGCCCACCCCAGACCTCTGGCCCGTGGTCGTAGAAGATCTCACTGCAAGGGCCGCAGGGGCCCGTGTCCGCCATCTGCCAGAAGTTATCGCTGGCATAGCGCGCACCTTTGTTGTCACCAATTCGAATGATCCGCTCTGGCGCCACCCCAATCTCTTTGGCCCAGATGTTGTAGGCCTCATCGTCCTCCGCATAGACGGTCACCCAGAGGCGCTCGGTGGGCAAACCATACACATCGGTGAGGAGTGACCAGGCGTAACGAATGGCGTCCTGCTTGAAGTAGTCGCCAAACGAAAAGTTGCCAAGCATCTCGAAGAAGGTGTGATGGCGGGCGGTGTAGCCCACATTCTCAAGGTCGTTGTGCTTGCCACCCGCGCGCACACTGCGCTGGGACGAGGTGGCCCGGCGATAGGGTCGGTGCTCGCGCCCGAGAAAGACATCCTTGAACTGCACCATGCCACTGTTGGTGAAGAGGAGGGTCGGATCGTTTCCGGGCACCAGGGGACTGGAGGCCACAATGGTGTGTCCGTGCTCGGCAAAGAACTGCAAGAACTTCTGCCGAATCTCAGAGACCGACATGGGCGTTAAGGATGGGCTCATAGGGCAGTGAGTGTAATAGAAGGCGGACTGGGGATTACCATCATCTGCAGCCACCCTGAAGTCGGCCATAATCTGCGGCTTCTCCGCATCAGCAGAGCCTTTCGCCCATGAAAATTCATAACCGACAAGATTTTCTTGCTGCGCTCATGTTTCTCGCGTTCGGCATTTTCTTTCTTTACTTCGCCCAGGACTACGGACTGGGAACGGCTCGGCGAATGGGCCCTGGCTACTTCCCCTCCCTCCTATCAGCCTTGCTCATCGTCTTGGGGCTCATCATTCTTGGCCTCTCCCTCTGGTCAGGAAACCCCCAAGAGGAAGAGATGGAAAAGACAGACTGGCGAGGCCTCGTGCTGGTGCTGGGGAGCGTCTTGGTGTTCGCCCAACTCCTGCCCGTTGCAGGCTTTCTCATTGCCGGCCCCATCTTGGTGCTCCTGGCGGGCCTGGGCAGCCACGAGATGAGTTGGAAGGAGCGGGTGGGCCTTACCGTGGTGCTCACGAGCTTCTGCATCCTTGTCTTTCGATTTGGCCTTGAGATGCAGTTCCCCATCCTTCCCCCGTCTCTGGCCAACTAAGGGCGTCCGATCATGGAACTCCTCAACAACCTGCTGCTCGGCGCCACCACTGCCTTCACCATAACCAACCTCTTCTGGTGTTTTGTTGGCTGCCTTCTTGGCACCCTCATTGGCGTGCTCCCGGGCATTGGCCCACTTGCCACCATCGCCATCCTGCTACCCGTCACCTTCAAGATGGGTGACCCCTCCACCGCCCTCATCATGCTGGCCGGCATCTACTACGGCGCCCAGTACGGGGGATCGACCACGGCCATCCTCGTCAACCTGCCCGGGGAATCGTCCTCGGTCGTCACCACCCTGGATGGATACCAGATGGCCCGCAAGGGCAAGGCGGGGCTCGCCCTCGCCGTGGCGGCCCTCGCGTCATTCTTTGCCGGAACCGTCGCCACCTTCCTCATTGCCGCCTTCGCCCCTCCCTTGGCCGAGCTGGCTTTTAAGTTTGGGCCTGCTGAGTACTTCTCCCTCATGGTCCTCGGGCTCATTGCCGCGGTGGTGCTCGCCCACGGCTCATTCATCAAGGCGCTGGCCATGATCGTGCTGGGCCTCCTCGTGGGACTCGTTGGTGCGGATGTGAACTCGGGTATCGCTCGCTACAACTTTGACATTCCAGAACTCATGGACGGATTTGAGTTCGCTGTGATTGCCATGGGGATGTTTGGCTTTGCTGAAATCATCCACAGCATGAAGCAGCACGAGACGCGCGACCTGCTCAAAGAGAAAGTCACCAACCTCATGCCCACTCGGGCCGACGTGAAACGCGCAGCGCCAGCCGTCTTCCGTGGAACGGCGCTGGGCTCCATCCTTGGCATCCTGCCGGGGGGTGGCGCCATCCTCGCCTCATTCTCGGCCTACGCCCTTGAGAAAAAAATCTCCAAAACACCTCAGGAATTTGGGAAGGGCGCTGTGGAGGGTGTTGCCGCTCCCGAGGCCGCGAACAATGCGGGTGCCCAGACTTCCTTCATCCCACTGCTCACCCTCGGCATCCCCACGACGCCGGTCATGGCCCTCATGGTGGCGGCCATGATGATTCACAACATTCAGCCCGGCCCTCAGGTTATGACCAGCAACCCCACGCTCTTCTGGGGCCTCATTGTCTCGATGTGGGTGGGCAACTTCTTCCTGGTGGTGCTCAACCTGCCGCTCATTGGACTCTGGATTCGTCTGCTGCGCGTGCCATACCGACTGCTCTACCCCGCCATTCTCATGTTCTGCTGCATTGGCGCCTACAGCCTGAACAACAGCGTCTGGGATGTGATGATGACCATCCCCTTCGCCATCCTGGGCTACTACTTCAAAAAGTGGAAATGCGAGCCTGCCCCGCTGCTGCTGGGCTTCATCCTGGGTCGCATGATGGAGGAGTATTTACGTCGAGCGCTCACGCTGTCTCGAGGCGACTGGTTTATCCTCGTCGAGCGTCCACTCTCCGGCGCCCTCTTGGCGCTTGCCCTGGTCCTTATCGTGCTCATGCTCATGCCAGCCATCCGCAAGAAGCGCGACCAGGCCTTCGAAGGTGAATCCGACTAAAACGAGTACACAATGTCCAGCATCAACGCCAAAACCTACGACGCCTGCCCCCCCGCCAAAGTGGCCTTCCTCGGCCTCGGGGTCATGGGGTTCCCAATGGCAGGCCACCTGGCTCGCGCGGGACACGAGGTCACGGTCTACAACCGCAGCGCTGAAAAGGCTAAAGCCTGGGTGAGCGAATTCGGGGGACACTCGGCCGCCACCCCCCGCGAGGCTGCGGCTGGTGCCCACATCGTTTTCTGCTGTGTGGGCAACGACGCGGATCTGCGCAGCGTGGTGCTAGGTGACCATGGGGCCTTCTCCGGGATGGCTAAGGGCGCACTCTTTGTCGATCACACCACCGCCTCTGCCGAGATCGCCCGCGAGCTCGCAGCTGAGGCTCACGCCCACAACCTTCACTTCATTGATGCACCCGTCTCTGGCGGTCAGGCCGGTGCGGTCAACGGCATGCTTACAGTGATGGTGGGCGGCGATCAGGCGCAATTCGATCGCGCGAAACCCGTCGGAATGGCGTTCTCCAAGGCCTTTACCCGAATCGGCGAGAGCGGGGCCGGGCAGCTCGCCAAGATGGTCAACCAAATCTGTATTGCCGGCCTCGTCCAAGGACTCTCCGAAGGCATCGCGTTTGGCGGCAAGGCCGGCCTCGATATGAAACTCGTGCTCGAAGTCATCGGAAAAGGCGCTGCCCAGTCCTGGCAGATGGACAACCGAGGCTCGACCATGGTCGAGGGTCGGTTTGACTTCGGCTTCGCGGTGGACTGGATGCGCAAAGATCTCGGACTCTGCCTCGAGGAGGCCCGCCGAAACGGCGCTCACCTCCCGATTACGGCGCTCATCGATCAGTTTTACTCCGATGTTCAGTCCATGGGCGGAGGCCGCTGGGACACCTCTAGCCTCATCAAGCGCATCAGCGGGTAAGCGCTCTCTCGGTCCTGTCGGGCCCCCTCTGGACGCCAGACCCTGAGGCTACACTCGGGGTATGGCGGTCTTCACACCAGTTGATCAGGGAAGTCTTGAGCGCCTCCTTCGGGAGTACGCGCTGGGAGACCTCGTAGCCTTTGAAGGCATCTCCTCTGGAATCGAGAACACCAACTACTTTGTCGACACCACCGAGGGCCGCTTTGTCCTCACGCTCTTTGAAAAGCTCAGCGCAGAGCAACTGCCCTTCTATCTCTCGCTGATGCACCACCTCTCACAGCGAGGCATTCCCTGCCCGCGACCCATGCCCTCGAGAGCAGGTGCGCTCCTCACCTCCTGTCAGAACCGGCCCTCAGCCTTCGTCACACGACTCAATGGGTCCGATGTGCGCCAGCCTTCGCCCGAGCACTGCGAGCAACTGGGCAGCGTCCTCGCCAGGGCCCACAAGGCCGTCTCAGACTTCACTGGCTCGCAGCCCAATCTGCGAGGTCTTTCGTGGTGGCACGAGACCGTGCCCAGCGTGCTGCCCTTTCTGCCCGAGGCGTCACAGTCGCTCCTCAGAGACGAACTCGCTCAGCAGCAAGCATTTGCAGAGTCCGACGTCTACACCGAGCTTCCGCGTGGAGCCGTGCACGCCGACCTCTTTCGCGACAACGTGCTCTTTGTCCAGACAGATACGCGCCCCCTGGTCTCGGGAATCATTGATTTCTATTTTGCGGGCGTCGATCACTTTGTCTTCGACCTCGCTGTTGCCGCCAACGACTGGTGCCTTTCCGAACAAAGCGCCGGCACCTCTGCAATCAGCCCGCTACATGAAGAGGCCCTACTCTTAGGCTATGAGCGCGTGCGTACGCTGACCGATTCAGAGCGCGCCGCCTGGCCCGTCATGCTTCGGGCCGCAGCCCTGCGCTTTTGGATTTCACGCCTCTACGATTGGCACCTTCCACGAAAGGCAAGCATGCTCACCCCCAAAGACCCAGGCCACTTCGAGCGCATTCTCAAGGCCCGCCGAGACGCGAAGGGGCGAACATGAAGCTCACTCAGACACCTGTGGTCGTCTCGGGCTCTCGAGGCCTCTTTTGGGTGAAAGAGGGGTTTCGACTCCTCATGCGAAGACCCCTCATCTGGACGCTCACCATGGTCCTCTACTGGTCTCTCGTGGTGCTCACGAGCATGATTCCAGCGCTGGGTGTGGTGCTTCCAGCCCTGCTCTCTCCAGCTCTCAGCTTTGGCTTCATTGCCATCGCGCGCGGCATCGATCAGTCGGAGATCGTTGGCCCCCGAATGCTCCTCAGTGGATTTCGGGACAAGCGCACCAGCATCGGGCTGCTCCAGATGGGTGCGGCCTACGGCATCGGGGTCGCCCTCGTGGTGCTCGCCTCATGGCTCGTCGCGGGCGACTGGCTGGGAGCCATTCTCAACCCCGAGGGGCCCAGGCCTTCAGAGGAGGCCGAGATCGGGCCCCCTCTGGGTCTGCTGGTGGCCATGCTGGCCTACATCCCGGTCACCATGGCCTTCTGGTTCGCACCTCAATTGCTTGTATGGGGAGGCTTCTCGGTAGGCAAGTCCATCTTCTATTCATTCTTTGCCGTCTGGAGAAACCGGTCGGCCTTCCTTCGGTTCGCGCTCGCCTGGGGCGTCATGATTGTGGGTCTGAGCACCCTGCTCTCTCTGGTCCTCTCAGGCCTGGGAGGCTCACCCAATCAGCTCCTGATGCTTGCCCTTCCTCTCTCGCTTCTGCTGATGGCAATTGCGCAAGGATCTTTCTACGCGAGCACGGTTGATGTATTTTCAGAGAGCGTCGAGCTTGGCGACCGAGAGGGCGAGCCACTTTGAGCCCTCTCGCTTGAACTGAACCTGCGCGCGCGCGTCCTGACCCGAACCCTCCAGCGCCGTCACGACACCATCTCCGAAGCGCGCATGCCGCACGCTCTGTCCCACGCGAAAACCACTGTCGTGGCGATGTCCGCTGAGGTTGGCCGGCCCGCCCATGTAGGCATCGCCTGAGGCGCCGGCTCGCGACCCCCCCGAGGCTCGTGAGCCCGCAGGGGCGCGCGGAGCGCCAGGCATTGCCCAAGCAGAGGCAGGTGCAGAGCGGGCCGCAGTTCGAGGCGTCAGCCACTTGAGCGTTCCCTCCGGGAGCTCGTCAAGAAAGCGGCTGCGCATGTTGTAGCGCGTCTGTCCGTGAAGCATTCGCGTCTGAGCCAAAGACAAATAGAGGCGTCGACGCGCCCGTGTAATGGCCACATACATGAGACGACGCTCCTCAGAGAGCCCGTCTGCCTCACTGACGCTGTTCTCGTGGGGAAAGAGCCCCTCCTCCAGACCGGAGAGAAAAACCACATGGAACTCTAGGCCCTTGGCAGAGTGGATCGTCATTAACTGAACGGCATCCTGGCCCTCGGCCGCCTGATGGTCTCCTGCCTCGAGTGAGGCGTGCGCAAGGAATGTCGACAGGGGACTAACCTGCGCCTCGGGCGCATCGACAAGGGCATCCTCCACGACGAAAGCCGCCGCGGCGTTCACCAACTCCTGCAGGTTCTCCACACGCTCTCGACCATCACGCTCTGACTCGAAATGCCGAACGAGGCCGGAGCGCTCGAGCATCACCTCCACCAACTCACGCAGGCTGAGGCCCTGCGTCTCAAACCGCATCGACTCAATGAGATCGACGAAGCCTCGCACTGACGTGCCCGCTTTGCCTTCAAGCTGACCAGCCGCTGCATAAAGACTTGTGCCCGAGCGCTTGGCCACATCGGCGAGTTGCTCGACGCTTCGTGCACCGATTCCGCGGGTCGGAAAGTTAACGACGCGCAAGAAAGCGGTGTCCTCATGGGGATTCTCCATGAGCCGCAGGTAGGCCAGTGCATGCTTCACCTCGGCCCGCTCAAAAAATCGCAGACCACCGAATACGCGATAGGGCATTCCGGCCTGAAAGAGCGCCTGCTCCAAAATTCGTGACTGCGCATTACTCCGATAAAGCACCGCCATCTCAGATCGAAGCAGCCCCTCGTTCACCAGGCTACGAATCTCCTCGACGATCCACTGGGCCTCGAGCATGTCGCTGGCCGCCTCCATTACGCGAAGAGGCTCACCCGCACCCGCATCCGTCCAGAGGTTTTTGCCAAGGCGGTCTGTGTTGTTTCGGATGAGCGCATTGGCAGCATCCAGAATATGTCCATGGGAGCGGTAGTTTTGTTCCAGCTTGATGAGGTGCTTCACACCGAACTCACTCTCAAACCGGCGCATGTTCTCCACATCAGCGCCCCGAAAGGCATAGATGCTCTGGTCATCGTCCCCCACCGCAAAGACGCCGGTGGCCGGTGTCGAGAGCTGTTTGAGCCACTCATACTGCAGGGGGTTGGTGTCTTGAAACTCGTCGATGAGTACGTGGGCGAATCGGCTACGGTAGTGGTCCCGAAGCGCCGTGTGGCGACGAAGCAGCTCCACCGATCGCAGTAGAAGCTCGCCAAAATCCACCACACCTTCACGCTGGCACTGCTCATCGTAGGCACTGTAGAGCTCGATGAAGCGTCGGTTGTAACCGTCGGAGTCCTCCACATCCGGCGCCCGCAGACCCTGCTCTTTGGCGCTGTTGATAAAGGACTGCACCTGACGCGGCGGAAACTTCTCGTCATCAACGCCCAGAGACTTCATCAGTCGCTTGATGGCCGCGAGCTGGTCCTGGCTGTCGAGTATCTGAAAGCCCATGGGCAGATTGGCGTCCCGGTGATGGGCCCGAAGCAGCCGGTTACAGAGTCCGTGAAAGGTTCCTACCCACATACCCTTCAAGTTCACAGGCAGCATCGCACCGAGCCGTGCCAACATCTCCCGGGCGGCCTTGTTGGTGAAGGTGACCGCAAGTAGGCCGTAGGGGCTTACCTGGCCCGTAGAGATCAGCCAGGCAATGCGTGTCGTCAGCACCTTGGTCTTGCCGCTCCCAGCCCCAGCCAGAATGAGGGCCGGTTCTGCGGCAAGGGTGACGGCCTCCCGCTGAGGGGGGTTCAGACTCTCAAGGAGAGTCGAGGTGTGGGAGGACGACATCCTCCAATTCTACGGCCGGTAACATGGCGGGTTATGCACGCCCCCACTTCATCCTCGCCCCGCGACCCCCAGACTCTCGCTCCTCACTACGACGCGCCGGCCGTTGAGTCCCAGGCTCAGGCTGACTGGCAACAGCGGAATGCCTACCGGGTCATCGAGAGCGACCCGGCCAAACCTCGCGGCAAGTATTACGCCTGCTCCATGCTGCCCTACCCCTCGGGGCGACTCCACATGGGCCATGTTCGCAACTACACCATCAACGATGTCATCACCCGCTCACTGCGCATGCAAGGCTATAACGTGCTCATGCCAATGGGCTGGGACGCCTTTGGCCTGCCAGCTGAGAACGCCGCCATGGCCAACGGTGTGGCGCCTGCCGCCTGGACGGACGAAAACATCGCCACCATGAAACGCCAGATGCTTGCCATGGGACTGGCCATCGACTGGTCCCGCGAGTGCACCACCTGCAAGCCCGATTACTACCGTTGGACCCAGTGGCTCTTTCTCAAAATGCGCGAAAAAGGCCTCGCTTATGTGAAGACGGGCACCGTGAACTGGGATCCGATCGATCAGACGGTGTTGGCCAACGAGCAGGTCGTAGACGGCCGAGGCTGGCGGTCGGGCGCGGTGGTCGAAAAGCGTGAAATCCCCATGTACTACCTCGGCATCACCCGATACGCCGATGAGCTCATTGAGGGCCTCGCATCTCTGGGCTGGCCCGAGCGGGTCAAGCTCATGCAAGAAAACTGGATCGGTCGCTCCGTGGGTGTCCGCTTCGCCTTTCCTCACACCATTGAGGATGCGCAGGGCCGTCTCATTCAGGACGGTCGAGCCTATGTCTTCACCACGCGCGCCGACACCATCATGGGTGTCACCTTCATGGCCGTGGCGCCCGAACACCCCCTGGCTTCGCATGCGGCCCAGACCAATCCCGAACTCGCTGAGTTCATCGAGGTCTGCAAGGCCGGAAGTGTCGCCGAGGCCGACCTGGCCACTCGCGAAAAAGAGGGGATGGACACGGGGCTGCGCGTCAGCCATCCGATCACGGGGGAGCCCATTGCGGTATGGGTGGGCAACTATGTGCTCATGAGCTACGGGGACGGGGCCGTCATGGGTGTGCCTGCTCACGACGAACGAGACTTTGCCTTCGCCCGCAAGTATGGGCTCGCCATCAAGCCCGTCATGGCAAAGGCCCACGCAGACGCCGAATTCGATGTCACCACCTGGCATGACTGGTACGGCGCCAAAGAGGGGATGGTCTGCATCGAGTCGGGCCCACTCAATGGCAAGCCTCACGAACAGGCCGTCAATACCGTCGCTGAGTTGCTTGCCCAAAAGGGCCTCGGCGAAAAAAAGGTTCAGGTGCGGCTGCGCGATTGGGGGATCTCTCGCCAGCGATACTGGGGGACACCCATCCCGATTATTCATTGCCCAGCCTGCGGAGAGGTTCCGGTTCCCGAGCGCGATCTGCCTGTGGTCCTGCCAACGGACCTCGTGCCCGATGGATCCGGCAACCCTCTAAATAATTGCGAGTCATTCCTTCACGTGCCCTGCCCCGCATGCGGAGCACCGGCGCGTCGAGAGACCGACACCATGGATACCTTCATCGACTCGAGCTGGTATTTCATGCGCTATTGCTGCCCAGACAGTGATGAGGCGATGGTGGATGAACGCATCCACGCCTGGATGCCCATGGACCAATACATTGGCGGCATCGAACATGCTGTGCTCCACCTGCTCTACGCGCGCTTCTGGACCAAGGTCATGCGCGATCTCGGGCTCATTCGCTTCGATGAGCCCTTCTCGAACCTGCTCACGCAGGGCATGGTGCTCAACGAGACCTATTTCCGAGAAGATGCATCGGGTCGGAAGACGTGGTTCAACCCCGCCGATGTCACGCTTCATCTTGACGACAAGGGCAGGCCCAGTCATGCCACGCTGCTGTCCGATGGCCAGCCCGTCCAGATCGGCGGCACCGAGAAGATGTCAAAGAGCAAGAACAACGGAATCGACCCGCAGGCTCTCATCGACCGCTTCGGCGCAGACACGGCCCGACTCTTCACCATCTTTGCCTCTCCTCCCGAGCAGACGCTCGAATGGTCTGACTCCGGCGTCGAGGGCGCCCATCGATTCCTCCGTCGACTCTGGACATTTGGTGCCACCCACCAAAGCTGGCTCTCAACCCTCGATGCTCAGTCGGTGCCTGCGCCTCAGGAGGAGGGCGCCAAGGCCCTGCGCAGATCTATCCACGAACTGCTGAAACAGGCCGACTTCGATTTCTCCCGTCGACAGTTCAATACCGTGGTCTCGGCCTGCATGAAGATGCTCAATGCACTAGAGGATCATGCCCCGAGGCTTTCAGACCCGAACCGCCACGAGCACGAGGCTGTGCTTCACGAGGGTCTGGGCATCTTGCTTCGTGTGCTGTACCCCGTGGTCCCCCACATCACTAGCCGACTGTGGGTCGACCTCGGCTTTACTCGAGGCCAGCCGGATCTCCTCGATGCCCCCTGGCCTCAGCTCGATGAGTCTGCGCTGCTCAGAGAGGTCGTCGAACTCATGCTTCAGGTCAACGGAAAACTCCGAGGAAGCCTCTCAGTTCCTGCGAACGCTGACCGAGAGGCCGTTGAGGCTGCCGCCCTGCGCTCCGAGGCATTCTCGAAGTTCAGTGAGGGCAAGGAACCACGCAAAATCATCTTGGTTCCAGGCCGTCTCGTGAACATCGTGGTCTGATACCCTCGTGGCCATGACATCTCCCGCCTCCCTCACTCGACGCAGACTCGCCCTTGCGCTGGGCTGGGGGGCAACGAGTCTCACGCTTCTGTCGGTCGGGGCCTGCGGATTTCGTGTTCGCGGCGCGGGTCTGGTCTTTGACTTCGACCGAATTCTGGTCTTGGGTCCGGGTGCTCAGCCCACCGCTGCCGGACCCATTGCGCAGCCCGTTTCAGGCGGCGGTTTTGTGGAGCGGCTTCGGCGAGAGTTGAGCGCGAGGTACAAGCGCACCCTTGCAAAGAGTGTTGAAGATGCTGAGGTGGTGGTTCTCATCACTAGCATTCAGCCCATGCGGCAGGTGGTCGGCTACTCCGGCTCTGGACGAGCACGCGAGATTGAATTGCGAATGATCGTCTCCTTCCGAATTGAGAATGCCAGTGGTCGACTGCTCGTTCCCCCCGATACCATTGAGCTGCTTCGCAACATCAGCATCAGCGAATCAGATGTTCTCGCCTCTGCAGATGCGGAGCGGTTTCAGAACGCAGCCATGGAGGACGATCTGATGCTGCAGATTCTTCGCCGGATCGCAGCCGTTCGTCGTGATGCAGCTCCGACTCGACCCACTTCTCCCTGAATCGCTCGCCCCGAGCATTTCCTCGGCCTGTCAGCGCAGGCCGCCCCCGACCGTTATTGCCGTCTGCTCGGCCGACCCTCTGCTCTCCGACGAAGCCTGCACAGTCGTGCGTCGCGTCCTTCGCGAGCAAGGCTTCACCGAGCGTGAGTCAGACACCCCGGACCGCAGTTTCGACTGGCGCAGTTGGCTTGCCAACGCCCACTCGCCCTCACTCTTTTCGGCCAGGCGCCTGCTCGAATTGCGCCTACCCACCGGACGACCCGGCATAGAGGGCGGCAAGACACTCATCGCCTGGGCACATGCAGGGAGTGATCAGGCCATGCTCCTTCTGCGGCTGCCGCGTCTTGACCGTGCACTCTCTGGAACGGCCTGGTTCAGCGCAGTGAGCGAGCAGGGTGTGGTGGTCTCCGCCCCCGATATGCCGAGCTCGAGCCTGCCGACCTGGATTGCCGGTCGTCTCAAGGCGCAGGGGCTCAGTGCAGAGCCGGCTGCGATCTCGTGGCTCGCGGCGCGGTGCGAGGGCAACCTGTCGGCAGCCCATCAAGAAATTCTCAAGCTCGCATTCATTCCCCGGGCAAACGCCGAGGAGCCCATCACGCTGGAGCAGATGCAGGCCAGCGCAACGGACCAGGCCCGCTTCAACCCCTTCACCCTCGGTGAGACTCTTCTGGGGAGGGATGCCCAGAGAAGTCTGCGCGTGATTCGCGCACTGCGCGAGGAGGGAGAGGCGCTTCCCATCCTCGTCTGGAGCGTGGCCCAAGCCTGCCGACGACTGCCACCCGACCAATCACTTCCAGCTCTACAGGCTCTGGCTCGCATCGATACAATGGTGAAAGGGCTCAGCTCCGAAGACCCCTGGATGGCCTTGGAGCGACTCGCACTCTCTTTGGCGCGCCCCGCCTCTATGCAGACATCATGACCCACTCCATCTCCGACCAGATGCTTGCCATTGGGAAAGCGGCCCGCGAAGCGTCGCGCCTCATGGCTCGGGCAGGAAGCGCCCAAAAAAACGACGCCCTGCTAAGGATTGCAAAAGCTATTCTTCAGTCGCGGGATGCGCTGGGGGACGCAAATGCGAAAGATCTCTCTGCGGCCCGAGTGGCCGGACACGATGCTGCCTTCGTCGATCGGCTGGCGCTGTCTGACAAGGCCATCGATGCCATGGCCGAGGGACTCCAGCAGGTGGCTGCATTGGCCGACCCCGTCGGCGAGATCCTCTCCATGAAACGCAGACCCTCCGGCATACAGGTCGGCCAGATGCGCGTGCCTCTGGGTGTCATCGGCATCATCTATGAGTCTCGGCCCAACGTCACCATCGATGCAGCAGCGCTCTGCATCAAATCGGGCAATGCCACCATTCTGCGCGGGGGCTCAGAGGCTTTTCATTCCAACCAGTTTCTCGCGGCACTCATTGCCTCTTCGCTCCGCGATGTGGGCCTGCCCGCCCACGGCGTTCAAATTGTCGCGACCCAAGATCGAGCCGCAGTCGGGGCCCTCATCACCATGCCTCAGTATGTGGATGTCATCGTCCCCCGGGGCGGGAAGTCGCTCATCGAAAGGGTGTCGAAGGAGGCCACTGTTCCCGTCATCAAACATCTCGATGGCATCTGTCACGTCTACATCGATGCGCAGGCCGACATTGAGAAAGCAATTCGGGTCGCGGACAACGCCAAGACGCAACGGTATGCGCCCTGCAACACCATGGAGACCCTCTTGGTGGCCTCATCAATTGCGGCCACAGTGCTGCCTCGCCTGTGCACCATCTATCAGGACAAGGGTGTCGAGTTGCGGGTCTGCCCGGCAACACGCCAGGTCCTCGAGGCCGAGGGCTTTCCCCCCAGCGTCCTGATAGACGCTACGCCGGCCGACTGGACGACGGAATACCTCGCACCCATCTTGTCGATTCGGCTCGTGGAAGGACTCGACGAGGCCATGGCCCACATCGCGCAATATGGCTCTGCACATACCGACGCCATCATCACCGAGAACCACAGCTCGGCTATGCGCTTTCTGCGAGAGGTCGACTCGTCATCGGTCATGGTGAACGCCTCAACCCGTTTTGCGGATGGCTTCGAATACGGCCTTGGCGCAGAGATTGGCATTAGCACCAACAAGCTGCATGCCCGTGGACCCGTCGGCCTTGAGGGCCTCACCAGCCTGAAGTACATCGTGTTCGGCTCTGGCGAAATTCGTACCTAACAACTCCAATAAGGACCTCTATGGACGTGCTCTGGATCAAGTCTCTTCACATCATCTTCTTTGTCAGCTGGTTCGCGGGCCTTTTCTATCTCCCGAGAATCTTGGTGAACCTCGCCATGGTCAATGCCAATCTCGAGTCCACGGATGCGCCCTCGGCCGAGCGAGATCGGCTTCTTCTCATGTCGCGCAAACTCTATCGCTTCATGATGCCGCTCATGCTTGGCACGTTGGTCTTTGGTCTTTGGCTCTGGCTGGGCTACGGAATTGGAAAGGGCCCGGGCAATGGATGGATGCACGCAAAGCTCTTGCTGGTGCTCATCCTGATTGGTTACCACCATGTCTGCGGGGCCTTCGTTCGTCAGTTTGCAGCCGGCACCTGCACACGCTCGCATGTCTGGTTTCGCTGGTTCAACGAACTCCCCGTGGTGGTGCTCGTGGCCACGGTCATTCTCGTGGTTGTGAAGCCGTTCTAGGTGTCTGGCCGATCGCCCCTGTCGGCCTTTGCTGTTTGTCCCAGCGGGCTCGAGCCCGCCTTGCTCGCTGAACTCCAGGCGCTCGAGGGTGTAAGCGAGGCCGAGGCGGGCCGAGGGGGCGTGTCCTTCCGGGGGAGCGCAGAGGCCCTCGCCCGCGCGAACCTCTGGTGCCGAATTCCGACCCGCATCCTTCTTCTTCTGGATCAGGTTCGGCTCAGGGGCCCCGATGATCTCTTGGAGGCTGCGCGTCGAATCGCCTGGGAAAAAATCCTCTCGCCGAAGCAGACGATTCGCGTTGACGTGAACCAAGGCCGACAGCCGAGCTTTGCACTCGCCCTCAACCTCGCTGGCCTCAAGGTCAAGGACGGTCTCTGTGATCGGCTTCGCGAGCACTCCGGCGAGCGCCCATCAGTCGACACTCGCGCACCCGATATCCGCGTCTGGGTCTTTATCGATTCAGACAAGGCAACCATTTCGGTGGATACCAGTGGTGAGCCCCTGTTCAAAAGGGGCTGGAGGATCGCCAAGGGAGAGGCGCCTCTGCGCGAGAACCTGGCTGCCGCCCTCATGACGATGACGCACTGGAACACACAAGATCCTCTGCTCGATCCCATGTGCGGCAGTGGCACCCTGCTCATCGAGGCCGTGGGTCAACATGCGGGACTTGCGCCAGGCTTTCACCCCAGCATGCCGCGCCGTTTTTCCTGCGAGCATTTTGCGCCCGGCTCGGTGTTTTCGGGTGTGAATTTTCTCGCGCTCCGCCAAGCCTGCGCGCGGGCCTGGCAGCAAGCCAGCTCACACACACTGCCTCGCGTGATTGGTCGTGACCAAGACGCTCGCCTCATTCAGGTCGCCCGAGAGAATGCAGCCCGAGCGCTCCCCCCCACTCTCTGCGCGCAGATTCAATGGGAGACAGCAGACTTTTTCAACGCGGCTGCGCCTTCGCCCGGTCCCGAGGGTCAGGGCCTCCTGGTCTGCAACCCCCCGTATGGAAAACGGCTCGAGATGCACGTTTCCGATCCGACGCAGGACGACGCGCCTCGTCGCATGAGCGAGGTGCTCAAACGTCAATACTCAGGCTATACAGCCTGGCTGCTCAGTGACGATCTCAAGCTTGACTCCGCGATGCGCCTCAAAGCGTCGCGGCGAGTTCCTGTGTTTAACGGTGATCTCGAGTGCCGATGGATGCGCTTTGAGATGGTCGTCGGATCGGCACGCCATCGGGAGCGGCCGCGGGAAGCGCAGCCATGAGCACGCTCCCCTCTCGCCTTGCGGACGTTCTTCACCGGATCGACTTGGCCTGCGACCAGGCGGGGTTGGCCCGTGATCGCGCGCAGCTCATCGCGGTCAGCAAGACCTTTCCCGCAGAAGATGTGCTCAGACTCCTCGAGGCCGGTCAGACACACTTTGGCGAGAACTACGTGCAAGAGGGGCTGGCCAAAAGTCTGGCTGTGAGCGCCTCACTCAGTGACCATGCCCCCCGCCCCATCTGGCACTTCATCGGGCCCCTTCAAAGCAACAAGACACGAGACGTTGCCGAGACCTTTGATTGGGTTCACACCATTGATCGACTCAAAATTGCGCAGCGACTTGCTCAACAGCGCCCCCCCGGTCGACCCCCGCTCGCACTCTGTATTCAGGTCAACGTGAGCGCAGAGCCGAGTAAGTCTGGGGTGTTTGCCCACGAGTTACCCGCACTGGCCCTGGAGGTGGGTCAACTCGCACAGGCCTGCGGCCGGGTGACGCTTCGGGGCCTCATGGCCATCCCCGAACCATCAAGCCATGAGGCTAAGCAGAGAGAGGCGTTCGCAACCCTGCGGACGCTTAAAGTCGAGATGCATCAGGCCCTGCTTTCGCGGGGCATCGAAGAGCAATGCGCTCCAATGGACGTGCTGTCGATGGGAATGTCTGCCGACCTGGAGTCGGCCATTGCAGAGAGCGACCCCGAGGGCACCACCCTGCTGAGGGTGGGATCTGCCCTCTTCGGAGAGCGACGCTAGGGCCTAGGCCGAGACAGAAATGGCCTTCACCGCCGCGGCCAGACGGCTCTTGTGGCGAGAGGCCTTGTTCTTGTGAACGATATTCTTGTCTGCAATGCGATCGATGACGCTGCTGGCAGCCGTGTAGGCAGCCTGAGCCGCCTTGGCATCGCCTGCGGCGACCGCCTTACGGACGGACTTAACAGCCGTGCGATACGACGACCGCAGACCGGCGTTCAAAAGCCTGCGGGCTGCGGATTTTCGGGCACTTTTACGTGCAGATGCGGAGTTGGCCATGGAATTCTCGAATCCAAATCGGAAAGCCCTACACTATATCCGCTCTCATGAATCTACTCAAGACCGCTGCGGCAGTGAGCAGCCTCACCCTCCTCTCGCGTGTCACTGGCCTTCTGCGCGAGACCCTCACCGCCGGGCTCTTTGGGGCGGGTGCCCAGACCGACGCCTTCTTTGTGGCCTTTCGTCTGCCCAACCTTCTTCGGCGTCTCTTCGCAGAAGGGGCCTTCTCGCAGGCCTTCGTGCCCGTCTTGGGGCAGGTCAAGGCGCAGCAGGGCGACAGCGAGGCGTCTCGACTCGCAAGCGAGGTGGCGCTCCTGCTGAGCGCCGTTCTCGCCGCAGTCACCCTCCTTGCCATCGTCGGCGCGCCCCTTCTGGTCTGGCTTATGACCGGTGGCTTCGCGGGAGACTCGGCTCGCTTTGACCTCGCAGTCTCCATGACACAGTGGATGTTCCCTTACATCATCCTCATCTCACTCGTGGCACTTGCTGCGGGCGTCCTGAACACCTGGTCCGAGTTCAAGCTCCCCGCTTTCACTCCAGTGCTACTTAATGTGTCGTTCATTGGCTGTGCACTCCTTCTAGCCCCCGCCCTCGCTGAGCCCATCTGGGCCCTGGTGGTCGCAGTGCTCGTGGGCGGGGTCTGTCAACTGGGTCTTCAGGTCTGGGGCCTTCACCGGCTGGGCCTTCTGCTCACCCTGCGCAGTCTTTTGGGCCAGCCGCTTCAAAGCCTGAGGCAGGCCTGGTCAGACCCCCATGTTCGTCGCGTGCTCACCCTCATGGCGCCCGCGAGCCTCGCGGTCTCGGTGGCCCAGGTGAGTCTCATCATCAACACGCATATCGCGGCCGGACTGGCAACGGGCAGCGTCTCTTGGCTGAGCTATGCAGACAGGCTCATGGAGTTTCCCACCGCCCTCGTTGGGGTCGCGCTCGGAACCGTGCTTCTGCCGAGCCTTGCGAAGGCCCATGGAGAGAAGGACATGGAAAGAGCCTCGTCTCTTCTTGACTGGGGGCTTCGAATGGTGGTGGTGCTCACCCTCCCCGCTGCTCTGGGCCTTGCTGCATTGGCCGAGCCCCTCACCGCCTGCCTCTTTCACTACGGGGCCTTCACCAACCAAGACCTCGGCATGACTGCGCAGGCCATGGTCGCCTACTCCGTGGGACTCCTTGGGCTCATCGCGGTCAAGGTCTTGGCGCCGGGCTTCTATGCCCAACAGAACATTCGCACGCCCGTGAAGATCGCCCTCCTCACCCTGGTCTTTACCCAGCTGCTCAACCTGGCGCTCGTTCCCGTCTTTGCCCATGCGGGGCTTGCCCTGGCCACGGGCTTGGCTGCCTGCCTCAATGCAGCGCTCTTATTTGTAGGTCTCAAACGCTCTGGAGGATTCGTGCCCCAGCCCGGCTGGCTCGGCCTTTTGCTGAAGTCGGGCTTCGCTGCATGCGCCATGGCTGCATTTCTTGTCTGGGGTGCGAGCCACTTCGACTGGGCGGGCCTCAGAGTCGCTCCGCTCACGCGTATCCTCGCCCTATCTGGTCTTCTGGTGGGTGCTGCCCTCATCTACTTCGGACTGCTCACCGCCCTCAGACTGCCATGGCGAACACTCATCAGGGGTCCCAAATGAGCACAATCAGCTCGCTTCACATTGCCTTTCTTGGGGGCGGCAACATGGCGCAGGCATTGGCACTCGGCCTCCGCGCTCACGTTCATTCCATCACCATCATCGAGCCCCTGGAAGACACACGAGAGCGCATCAGGGTCCTCATGGCGCCCAAAGCCTCCGCGCAGGGAGCCTCTCTTCAGGTAGTGGCCTCTGCGGAGGTCATTGAAGACAAAGTCCCCGCGGACTGGTTGGTGCTTGCAGTGAAGCCCCAGCAGATTGCCTCAGCCCTTGGCGGCCTTTCTGACGCGACACGCCGCTGGCTTGGTGCGCCACCCACGCTGTCGATTCTCGCGGGGACCACGCTGGCAACCTTGAGCAGCCTGCTGGGCCACGCCCGAATCGTTCGAGCCATGCCCAACACGCCCGCCCTCATCTCTGAGGGTATGACGGCGCTCGTTGCCTCTGCAGAGATCTCAACCGAGCAGAGGATCCAGGCGGAGGCCCTGATGCGGGCAGTCGGTCAAGTTCAGTGGGTCGAGAGCGAGGCCCTCCTCGATGCGGTCACTGCCCTCTCCGGCTCAGGCCCTGCCTATGTCTTTGCCTTTGTGGAGGCCCTGGTTCAGGCAGGCGAACGACTCGGGCTACCGCCGCATCAGGCGCAAATGCTGGCCTCGCAGACTGTGAAGGGTGCGGCTCTCATGCTCTCAGAGTCTGGAGATCTGCCCTCAGCGCTCCGAGAGCGCGTCACATCGAAGGGCGGAACCACTGCGGCAGCCCTTGCAACCCTGCAAGACGGTGGATTCAATACCCTCATTGAGCGGGCCCTGCGTGCCGCTTATCAGCGCAGCATCGAGATCTCTCAGGGGGCCTAGCCTTTCGGCGCCCTAAAATAAGAGTTGCAGTCCAAAATCAATGGCGAGGCCGGCCCAGATGAGTCCTCCCACCCGGTGGCTCGCCACAAAGACATAGAAACTGTCTTGTCGAGAACGTGACCGGAGTCTTCGCAGGAGAACCACTGAGTAGGCAGACGCCGCGACCCAGCCCATTGCATAGGGCAGACCAAGGTGAAAGCTCAGCGGCAGGGCCGCAAGCGAAGCGAGCATGACTGCTTGGCAGACCGACACGGCAAGAACATCGTAAGAGCCAAAGGTAATCGCACTGCTGCGCAGACCCAGCCTGAGGTCGTCATCGCGGTCCACCATGGCGTAGGCCGTGTCATAGGCGATCGACCAGGCCACGTTTCCAAGCCAGAGCACCCAGGCGATGGGAGGAACCTGGCCAAGGGTGTCGGCAAAGGCCATGGGAATACCAAAGCCGAAAGCCACGCCCAACACGGCCTGAGGCATGGGGAAAAAGCGCTTGAAGTACGGGTAGGCTGCGGCCGTAAAGGCCGCCACGAGTGCGAACTGCTGCGCCAAATCATTCAAAAAAATAAGCAGGCTGGCACTGGCCAAGAGCAGGGCCAGGGCAAAGAGCAACGATCCCACCACCGAGACCTCTCCAGTGGCTAGCCCCCGGTTCGCGGTTCGCGCAACGGACCCATCAAAACGGCGATCGGCTAGGTCATTGAGAACACATCCCGCGGCGCGCATGAGCACGGTGCCCGCCACGAACACAGCGAGCCTTGGAAGATCGGGCAGTCCCTGTGCAGCGAGCCACAGGCCCCAGAGCGTGGGCCAGAGCAACAACAGAATTCCCACAGGCCTATCGAAACGCGCAAGGCGCCAGTAGGCGCCCCAGACGGGGGATGAAAAGAGGCTTCGCATCCCCCTGATTCTAGAGGTCTAGCGAGACGCTCCCGAGCCCCCTGCGGCAGCGGGCCGATGGCTTGGGGTTCCGACCCTCTGCCTCGGAGTGGCTGCATCCGGGCCCTTGGGCCGTGCGGGTTCGCTCACCTTGAGCGTCGGAACCACAAGGCCTCCTTTCTGCAGCCGCTTGAGTTTTTTCTCACCGAGCCCCGAGACGCGCTGACTCAAATCTTGTGCGCTCTTGAACGCACCATGCTGATCTCGCTCTGCCAAGATGCGTTTAGAGAGTGCGGGGCCGAGACCCTTCACGCTCTCGAGCTCTGCACGAGAGGCCTTGTTTACGTCCACTGAAGCGGCCATTGCAGACACGCCATTCAGCCACAGCGCAGCCGCAAGAGCCGCGACAGACCACTTATTCAGTCCCTTCATTTGTTCTCCTTGTGCCGCCGGACAAGAGGGCTCGCAAGCCCTCGGCGGCAAAGGGGTGCGAGCGCTAGCCAGCCTCGCTCAGGCGTTGTTGCACATAGCGACTCACGCCCTGCTCCACCGACAGGAAGGGCTCAGCGTAGCCAGCGCTTCGAAGGCGACTTAGGTCGGCCTGGGTATGGCTTTGATACTTCCCCTTGAGGGCGTCAGGAAATGGCACATAGACAATCTGGCCGGAAGACACGAGCGCTTCAATGGTCTGCGGAGGTCTTCCCTGCGCATGAGCCATGGTGTTGATGACCGCGGCTGCCACCTCGTTGAACGTCTGTGCACGCCCCGTTCCAAGATTGAAAATGCCAAAGAGACGGCTGTCGGTCATGGCCTTGTCGAGGAAATACATATTCACCTTCACGACATCTTCAACCGAGACAAAGTCCCGCTGCTGACACCCCGCCGACCAGCCGTCGTGGCCCTCGAAGAGTCGCACCTTGCCATCGGCCTGAAACTGATTGAAGTGATGGAAGGCCACCGAGGCCATGCGGCCCTTGTGCTGTTCACGCGGACCATAGACATTGAAGTATCGAAAGCCGACGATGGGCGCCCGGGCCCCAACAGCACGACGACGAACATGCTGATCAAAGAGAAACTTGGAGTATCCGTAGATATTGAGCGGCGCCTCCGAATGACGATCCTCTGAAAAGACGACGGATCCCCCATAGACCGCTGCGGATGAGGCATACAAAAACGGGACTTCGTGATGCTGGCACCAATCGAGAAGCACGCGACTGAAGCGATAGTTGTTATCCATCATGAAGCGGCCGTCTGTCTCCATGGTGTCGGAACAGGCGCCCTGGTGGAGGACCGCACGAACCGGGCCGAGGTCAATTCGCAGCGACGAGAGCGCCTGCTGAAGCTGGTCACTCTCAAGAAGATCCAAAAACTCCTCTCGATCGATGTAGTCGGCAATCTCACAGTCCACAAGATTTTTGAAGCGGTCCGCATCGGTGAAGTCATCCACCGCGACGATGTCGGTCTCACCCCGATCGTTGAGGGCCCGAACAAGATTGCTTCCGACAAAACCGGCCGCGCCGGTCACGATGATGGTCATTCGTCCCTCTCAAAGAGTTCAGCATGGCTCACGGTCGCAGTGCCTAACTTACCCACCACAATGCCCCCCGCCTTGTTGGCCAGACGCACGGCATCGTCAATGGGCTCGTGACAGGCCAGGGCAACGGCAAGCGCTGCGATGACGGTATCACCAGCGCCGCTCACATCAAACACCTCTCGTGCTTGTGCCGGCACATGAAAAAAACGCTGGCCCGCCGAGAAGAGGGTCATCCCCTCCTCCGATCGCGTGACCAGCAGATGGTCCAGCCCGAGACGCTCGCGCAGGGCATGGGCTCGAGCTCGTAGGTCATCCTCCGTTTTCGTCCGTCCCACCACCTGGAAAAACTCCCCTCGATTCGGCGTGAGCAGGGTGGCCCCAGAGTACCGCTCATACTCGTCGCCCTTTGGGTCGACCAGAATGGGTCGGCCCATCTCGCGGGCCAGTGCGATCAGATCACGAATGTGGGTGAGCCCCCCTTTGCCGTAATCAGACATCACCACCACATCGGCCCACTCCAGCGCCCGACGAAACTCTTCCTGCTTGTTTCTCAGCACCTCGTGGGTGGGCTGGGCCTCAAAGTCCAGACGAATGAGCTGCTGCTGCCGGCCCATCACCCTGAGTTTTAAAGTGGTCTGAATGGCGGGGTCTTCCAACAGGCGGTCTTCAATTCCCCCCTCGTTGAGCATCTGACGAAGCTGACGTCCAGCCTCGTCCGCACCAACCACCCCCATCAGGCTGGCCTGCCCGCCCAGAGAGACGATATTGCGCGCCACATTCGCTGCACCACCCAGTCGATCGCTCTGCTCCCCGACGCGAACGATGGGCACCGGGGCCTCGGGTGAAATGCGCTCAACGTCGCCCACCCAGTAACGGTCGAGCATGATGTCGCCGACAACGAGAATGCGGGCGCTGGAGAAATCGATGACTTTCATTGGATGAGGGCCAGCGTATCCCAATGTCCGCATCCCGCGCACTGCCAGCCGTGTCTGCGAGTCTGAAAGCCGCAGCCGCTACAGATAAAGAGGCCTTGAGCAGCGGGAGCTGAATTCATCAGACGGGGATGGTCAGCCTGAATTCCGCGGGCCTCCTCGGCTCGACCAGACTCCATGAGGAAATGAAATCGAGCGCGCTCAAGCCAGGGCTCGGAATGCCCCTGACCCAAGAGCCACTCCGCGCTGTCGAGGGCCTCTGGCCATCGGGAGAGTCGCTGCATGAGTGAGAGTCGGAGTGCGTGAGCGGCCTGAGTCGGCTGCTCATGGATCACCAAGTCGATGGTGCGCTCAGCGCGGTCCAAGATGCCGGCTGCAAGATAGTCGCGAGCAAGCTCGAGCAAGGCCTGCTGCTTGAGCTCCTCGTCAATGCCCGGGCGGGCTAGAAGCGACAGACGCACCTCGATGGCGCGATCGGGCTCGCCCTTCTCCCGCAACAAAACGCCGAGCGCCTGCTGAAGACTCAGATCATCGGGGTTGTCTCGAATCGCGCTCAGAAGGTGGGTCGCGGCCTCTTCTCGCTTCTTGGTCACCAGCGCTGCAATGACCAAGGAGAGTCTCTCCTCTCCGGAGCGGCGGGCCGCTCGGCTCTGTCTCAGATCAAAGCGGGCTGAGACCCACCCCATTGCGAACAAGAGCGGCAGGGCCAACAGCCACGAGGGGTCCAGGCTAATCACGCGTTTCGATTCACCCGAACTCGCAACTCTTTTCCGGGTTTAAAGTGCGGAACCCGTTTGGCGGGAACCGATACTTCCTCGCCCGACTTCGGATTTCGTCCCATTCTCGGGGGCCGGCTGCTTACAGAGAAGGTTCCAAAGCCGCGAATCTCAATTCGATGCCCATCCATGAGGGCCTGGGCCATCGCCTCAAGCAAGAGACGCACAGAGACCTCACAGTCCTTCATCCCGAGCTGGGCATTCACGCCCAGCACGGGATTGTTCAGCCGCTCGGTGAGCCGAACGATGAGCTCAGACCGTGTCACAGGTCTTAGCTCTGGTCGTTCTGCCCGTCGAGCTTCGCCTTGAGCAGGGCACCCAGATTGGTCGTGCCGGAGCCACTCGCGCTCTCGGCGGCCATCTTCTGCATGACATCTGCCGCTTCGGCGTTGTCCTTGGCCTTGATGGACAGATTGATGGAGTGCGTCTTACGGTCCACGTTAGTCACCATGGCCTCGACCTTGTCGCCTTCCTTGAGCACGCTGCGAGCGTCTTCTACTCGATCGCGCGAGATGTCGGATGCGCGCAGATAGCCCTCGCCAGGATCACCCAGGTCAATCACAGCGCCCTTGGCCTCCACCGACTTCACGGTACCCGTGACCACAGCGCCCTTCTCTAGACGTTGGCCGGATGCGCCCGTCTCGGAAGATGCGTGGCTAGAGGCACCGCCCGTGGGATCGTCCTTCATCTGCTTGATGCCCAAGGAAATACGCTCACGCTCCACATCGACAGCCAAAACAACGGCCTCGACCTCGTCACCCTTTTTGAAATGGTGAACAGCCTGCTCGCCTGGCTCGGTCCATGACAAATCGGAGAGGTGGACCAGTCCGTCGATGTTGCCGTTTAGGCCAACAAACACGCCGAAGTCGGTGATCGACTTAATCTGGCCGCTCACCTTGTCGCCCTTGTTGACCGTAGCCGCAAACTCCTGCCAGGGGTTGGCGCGGCACTGCTTCATGCCCAGCGAGATGCGACGACGCTCACCGTCAATCTCTAGGACCATCACCTCGGTCTCATCGCCCACCTGCACAACCTTGCCCGGGTTCACATTCTTGTTGGTCCAGTCCATCTCCGACACGTGCACCAACCCTTCAATGCCAGGCTCAATCTCAACGAACGCACCGTAGTCGGTGATGTTGGTGACCTTGCCGAAGAGACGCGAGCCTTGGGGGTAGCGCCTTGCAATGCCATCCCAGGGATCGTCACCAAGCTGCTTAATACCCAGTGAGACCCGATTTTTCTCTTGGTCAAAGCGCAGGACCTTGGCCGTAACCTCCTGACCAACCGTGAGCACCTCGGAGGGGTGGCGAACGCGACGCCAAGCCATATCGGTAATGTGCAACAGACCATCGATGCCACCCAGGTCCACGAATGCACCGTAGTCGGTGATGTTCTTAACGGAGCCGGTCACCACAGAGCCCTCTTTGAGGTTCTCAAGCAGCTTGGCGCGCTCCTCGCCCATGGAGTTCTCCACGACGGCGCGACGAGAGACCACGACATTGTTGCGTTTGCGGTCGAGCTTGATGACCTTGAATTCGAGTGTTTTGCCTTCGATGTGCGAGGTGTCCTTGGTGGGTCGCGTGTCGACCAAAGAGCCAGGCAGGAATGCACGAATGCCATTGGTCATAACGGTGAGACCACCCTTCACCTTGCCCGTCACCGTTCCGGTCACGAGCTCTCCTGACTCGAGGGCCTGCTCCAGACTGACCCAGGCGGCCAGACGCTTGGCGCGGTCTCGCGAGAGGCGGGTCTCTCCGCGGCCGTCTTCCAGCGACTCGATAGCCACCGAGATGAAGTCCCCGGGCTTGACGTCAACGACGCCTTGGTCGTTGTGAAATTCTTCGAGAGGAATGAAGCTCTCAGACTTGAGGCCGGCATTCACTACGACATGGTTTTGGTCAATGCGCACCACCTCTGCGGTGATGACCTCGCCCGCACGCATTTCTTGGCGAGCAATGGATTCCGCAAACATCGCGGCAAAAGAGTCAGGTGCGTAGGCACCTTGGGTGATGTGTTGAAGTGACATTAAAAGGTTCCGTTAACACACCGCGGGCGGCGCCCACGGTGGAGTCAAGCGCCTTTCGGCGCAAAATGATGCGGCGGACAAGAGCGCTCAAAAGCCCCCAACACCCGCTGCACCGCCTCTTCGATGGACAGGCTTGTTGTATCCAACAAGACGGCCCCCGAGCCCTCTACAAACTTTAAAGGCGCCAATGCTCGGGACGCATCCCGCGCATCACGCGCCTGCAGGTCTGCAAGAAGGTTCGCAAGATTAGCGGAAAAACCTTTTTCGATCAATTGCTTGTGTCGTCTCTCGGCCCTCGCCTCGGCACTCGCTGTGAGAAAGATTCGGGTCCTGGCGTAGGGAAAGACAACCGATCCCATGTCCCGACCATCCGCCACCAGGCCGGGAAGCCTTGCGCAGTCTCGTTGGCGACGCAATAAACTGCGCCGAACAGCCGGCCAGACCGCGAGCTCAGAGGCCCGATTGCCGACGTCCTCGGCCCGAATCGACTCTGTGACATCTTCGCCACAAAGGAGCACGCGACCGCCCTCAAAAGCCATTTCCAGCCCTGCGGCCACGTCGGCCAACTGCCTCTCGTCTTGCGCAGAGACGCCCGAGCGCAGGCTGGAGAGCGCCAAAAGCCGATACAAGGCACCGCTATCGAGGTAATGAAAGCCCAGCCTCTGGGCCACAAGCGCCGCAACCGTTCCCTTCCCCGATGCCGTTGGACCGTCAATTGCAATGACCGGAACCGCCTGAGCACAGACATCCGCAAGGCAATCAAAGTAATCGGGGAAGGTTTTGTTCACGCAGGCGGGATCCCTGATCTCCACGACTCGACCGGCGGGGCCCGAAGTAGCGGCCGCAGAGAGGTCTCCCGCGTGAACAAAACTGGCCAGGGAGAACGACATGGCCACACGGTGATCGTCGTAGGTCTGGATGCTCGCCGTCTGCATGCGCGCCGGCGGGTGAATGACGATGAAGTCATCGCCCTCCTCCACCTGGGCGCCAAGCTTGCGGGCCTCAGTGGCCATCGCAGCAATTCGGTCGGTCTCTTTCACTCGCCAAGACCCAATGTTTCGAAGACGCGTGGGTCCTTGGGCATAGAGCGCTACAGCCACTAGGGTCATGGCTGCATCGGGGATGTGATTGCAATCGAGGTCGACGCCCCTCACCACCGGCAGGCCATGAGCACCCACACGCGCCGCACTCGACTCCATGAAGTCGTCTCCCCAGCGAATGCGGGCGCCCATCTGCTCCAGCGCATCGGCAAAGCGCACATCCCCTTGCAGGCTCTTCGCTCCGGCCCCAAGCACGCGAATGGGGCCGCCCCCGAGCAGGCCAGCCGCCAGGAGGTAAGAGGCCGACGAGGCATCCCCCTCAATGGCCAGTTCACCCGGCGATAAAAGTCCACTCCGAGCAGGCGCTGCCTCAAGCTCAAAGCAGCCCGCCCGCACTTCGCTCACCGTCACCCCAAAGCGCCGCAAGAGCGCAACCGACAAATCAACATAGGGACGACTGATCAGCTCGCCCAGGGCCCGCACCCTCACCGTTCGATTCCAAGCGCGACCGAGGACGGGCGCCATCTGAAGAAGACCCGTTAGAAACTGACTGGAGGTGCTCGCGACCACCGCCAACTCATCGGCAGGAAGGAGGGCGGCAGAGCGGACTCTCAGGGGCGGAAATCCGTCGGCCTCGAGGTAGTCAATCTGAGCGCCCAGGGCGCGAAGGCCGTCAACCAAATCACCAATAGGACGCTCGTGCATGCGAGGCACCCCACGCAGCACCAGCGACCCCTCCTGCGCGCTCAGTGCCGCAACCACGGCAGGCAGAAGGGTTCGCACTGTGAGGCCGGAGTTGCCCACAAAGCACTCAACCGGCTCCTTCTCAGTGCCTGAGAAAGAGAGCAGTCCGTCAGCGCCCCAGACCAGACAATCAGGGCCCTCGCGCTCGATTCGAACACCGAGCCGCTTAAGGCTCTCGATCATGACGGCTGTGTCGTCAGAATCGAGAAGTCCTTTAAGGCGCGTGTGCCCCTGCGCCCATGCGGCAAGCAAAAGTGCGCGAATGGAAAAGCTTTTGCTTCCCGGAAGCGGGACCTCTCCGCACGCCCCCCGGCGAACATCTAAGACAAGGCCCGAGATTCCAGCCAAGCTCGGATTCAGACGATCTGACGCCGCCACGTGGCAGCGGGTTCAAGTGCATCGACGAGCAGGGCTCGGTCGCAGGACTCGAGCGCACGCAGCATGCCGCCGAGCGTGATCTGCCACTGAGGCATGAGCGCAAGAAGCTCCTCGCGGTTATCAAGAAGAATGTCTGCCCAGAGTTCAGCAGACGACCCCGCGATGCGGGTGGTGTCGCGCAGCCCGCCCCCGTGAAGGCTGAGCGCAGCCTGACCCAGCGGGCCTTGCGCAATCGTGCCAGCCAGCGCGTACGAGATGAGATGCGGCAGGTGGCTCACGACGGCCAAAAGTGCGTCGTGATCCTCCAGGGGAAGCGGCGTGGGAATGCCCCCCAGGGACATCCAGAACGACTCCACATTGGCCACGGCCTCGGGCAGTGACTCTGCAAGCGGTGAAACGAGAATGCGCGCGCCCTCAAAAAGCGTCTCGATGGCTGCCTGAGGGCCGCTGGTCTCCGCACCCGCCAGGGGATGGCTGGGCACAAAGCGCAGCTTCATCGCAGAGGCATGCGGAGTATCGGGCAGCCCAGAGAGCGCCTCAATGAGCGCGTGCTTGGTGCTCCCCATCTCGGTCACAAGCGTGAGATCGAGGTCTTCCCAAAGCGCGGAGATCGCCGGAACGAGGCTCGCGTAACGACTCACCGGTGTGGCCAAGACCAAGAGGCGTTGCGCGCCCTCTCGAGGGGGCAGATGATCGACCAATTCTGAGAGGTTCTGAAAGGCGCCATCGATTAGGCCCAGCGACTGGGCCTCGCGCGAACGGTCCGGGTCAACGCCAATCACGATCTGAGCACAGCCCGAACGCTTGGCCGCAGCCGCGAGCGAGCCCCCCATGAGACCCGTCCCCACCACAATGAGCCGATCAACCTGCATCGTGTTCCGCCACGAGAGCGCCAAGGGCTCGCAAGAAGGCTTCGTTCTCCACTTGAGTGCCCACAGAGATCCGCAACCAGTCGGGCAGGCCATAGGCTGAGACCGATCGGGTGATGACCCCCTTTTTTAACAAGGTCCCAAAGACTGCGTCTCCCACAGCGGCACCCGGCGTGGCAAGTCGCGTCAGCCCAGGCGAAGCCGCTACTCGAGCCAAAACAAAATTTCCACGAGAAGGAAGCGAGGGCACGCCCAGGGCCGACAAGCCCGTCTCAAGCTGAACAAGACCACGCGCGTTTAGGTCTGCAGTCTGAGCAAGGAACTCCTCATCAAAGAGGGCGGCCTCACCTGCAGCCTGCGCGAGGCTGCTGACATTGAATGGTTGGCGGATTCGGTTGAGCAGATCGGTCACTGCCGGCTGGGCCACCCCGAACCCGAGCCGCAAGCCCGCCATGCCGTAAGCCTTCGAAAACGATCGCGAGACCAGCAGGTTCGGATAAGACTCAACCCATCGCAGGGCATCGTATCGATCTGCCTCGGGCAGGAATTCGGTGTAGGCCTCATCTAGCACCATCAGCACCGAGGAGGGAATCTCTTCGATGAATCCCCGCAGCGCTTGGCCCGAAAGGAAGCTCCCCGTGGGATTGTTGGGGTTGGCCACCCAGACAACGCGAGTGGCGGGTGTCACTGCTGCGGCCATGGCGGCGAGGTCATGACCCAAGGCCGGTTTTGTTGCAGGAACCACCACAGCCTTTGCCCCGACGGCTTGTGTCGCAAGGGCATAGACCGCAAACGAGTGCTGCGAGAACACCGACTCTGCGTCTGGCCCCAACAATGCGCCGGCCACCAACTCCAAAATATCGTTGCTGCCATTGCCGAGCGTGATGAAGTCTGCGGGCACTTGAAACTTGCGGGAGATGGCCTGCTTGAGTGCATGACCGCTGCCATCGGGATAACGGCCGAGATCATTGGCTGCGGCCAACATGGCCGCATGGGCCTTCGGGCTCATGCCCAGCGGATTCTCGTTGGAGGCGAGCTTCACAATCTCGTCCTCACGCAGCCCATAGGTGCGGGCGATCTCCGAGATCGGTCGGCCACCCTGATAAGGCGCAATCGCCCTCACATAACTGGGTGCGGCTGCCGCCACCGTCATGCGCTCAGAGGTCATGGCGAGAGTTTCTGGAACAAGGGATAGGAGCCCAGCATCTTAAAAAAGGCCGCCTTCGATTTCATCTCGGCCAACGCAAGCGCCACGTGGGAGTCGGTTTTGTGTCCAACCAGGTCGATATAGAAGAGGTACTCCCAATTCGATGCGCCGCGATCGCGGGCCGGGCGCGATTCAAACCGCTTCATCGAGACCCCATGCCGAGCCAAGGGCTCGATGAGCGAGAGCATGGCCCCCGCCTGATCGGGCACTGAGAGAATCACCGAGGTCTGATCCACGCCGCAGCCCTCCGGCTCGAAGGCCCCGAGCGCGGCAAAGCGGGTTCGGTTGGTGGGGTCGTCCTCAATCCGCTCAGCAATCGGCGAGAGGCCGTAGTGCTGGGCCGCGGTTTGGCCGGCAATGGCTGCCAGGGAGTCGTCTTGGGCCGCCATCTCCGCCGCCTGCCCGTTGCTGGCCACCGGCAGACGCACAATGCCCGGCATGTGAGCATCGAGCCAGCGTTGGCACTGCGCGAGCGCCTGCGGATGCGCCACAACCTGCTTCACACGCGAGACATCTGCCGTCTTGTGGAGCAGGCAGTGGTGAATGGGAATCGAGACCTCTGCGCTGATGAGCAGTGAACTCTGCAAGAAGAGATCGAGCGTGCGGCCCACCGTGCCCTCAATCGAGTTCTCCACGGGCAGAAGCGCCACATCCACGCTTCCCTTCTCCGCCATATGAAGCGCCTCATCCAGACTCGCGCAGGGAAAGAGTTCAATGCGATGCCCAAAGAGCGTGCGAACGGCCTGTTCACTATAGGTGCCGGCCGGTCCCAGATAGGACACGCGCATCACACGCTCGAGGGCACGGCATCCCGAGATAATCTCCAGCCAGATGGAGGCAATCGATTGATCAGGCAGGGGGCCCTGATGCGCGCGGTTCGCTGCGCACATGCGCTCCAGAATGGCGACCTCTCGCTCCGGCCGAAACACCGCAGCGCCGACCTTGTGTTTGTTGCGGCCGACCTCCTGAACGATGCGCGCACGCTCAGCCAACAATGCGATGAGCTGGTCGTCTAGCGCATCAATTCGGTCGCGAAATCCTTTGAGTTCCTCTGGGGTCATCCGTGCTCCCGCTCAAAACGCTTTAAGAATGCAACCAGCGCCTCAACCCCGGACAGGGGCATGGCGTTGTAGAGACTCGCACGCAATCCGCCCAAGGCCTTATGTCCCTTGAGATTGAGGAGCCCAGCCTCGGTGGCCTCCTTCAGGAAGACCTCGTAGAGGCGCTCGTCGGGGAGAAAGAAGGGGATATTCATCTGCGAGCGACAGTCTGCACGCACACGGGTGGAATAAAACGAAGAGGCATCAAGGGCAGCATAGAGCGTCTGGGCTTTCTTGCGGTTGCGCTCGCCCATTGCAGCAACACCCCCTTCGTTCGCGATCCACTCAAACATGAGCCCGGCCATGTAAATCGCAAAGGTGCAGGGCGTATTCAAAAGCGAGTCGTTGGCCAGAACCTTTCGATAGTCAAAGACGCTCGGGCAGTGGGCCATGGCTGAGGGTCTTCGGTCAGCAATGAGAGAGCGCTTCAGAATCACAAAGGTGAGGCCCGAGGGGCCGATGTTTTTCTGCGCGCCCCCATAGGCCAAATCGATATTAGAAAAATCCATGGGCCGAGAGAGCACATGGGAGGACACATCCACCACAAGGGGCACATCCGGCGCGCCCAGCGTGGACATGGAGGGCCACTCGAAGTACTCCACGCCGTGAATGGTCTCGTTGCCGCAGATATGAAGATAGGAGGACATGCTGCGGACCGACCAGCTACTCGCCTCTGGAATGCGAGAGAAGCCGTCGTCCGCACTGCTGGCTGCCACATGCACATCACCGTAGTTCCGCGCCTCGGCAATCGATTTAGTGGACCAGTGCCCGGTGTTCACGTAATCGCACTGCGCAGAGGGCCCAAGAATATTCATGGGAATGATGGCGTTTTGCGCAGATGCACCGCCCTGCATGAACAGCACCTCATGGTCTGCGTCCAAGCCCAAAAGCGACTTGAAGTCAGCCAGCGCCTTCTCGTGGATCTGTAGGAAGTGTTTGCCGCGATGGCTCATCTCGAGCACGGATGTGCCCGTGCCGCCCCAGTCGAGCATCTCGCCAGCTGCCCGCTCGAGTACCGAATCCGGAATGGCCGAGGGGCCGGGCGCGAAGTTATAGGGCCGGCTCATTCACGGGCTCGTCGGAGGCCTCCTCCGCAAAGTCGCCAGAGTCTGCAATACGTTGCACACCCACCAAGGCACTGCCCTCGTCAATTGCAATGAGGGTGACACCCTGCGTGGCTCGACCCAGGGCCCTCACCTCAGACACACGGGTACGAACAACCACGGCCTTATCGGTGATGAGCATGATCTCGTCACCCTCGCGAACCAGACAGGCCGATACGACCCGGCCATTTCTCTCGCTGGTCTGGATGGCAATCATGCCCTTGGTGGCGCGGCCATGCCGCGTGTGCTCAGAAATGGCGGTGCGCTTTCCGTAGCCATTTTCGGTCGCGGTGAGAACAAAGGCGGACTCGTCCTCGGCCACGATCATGCTGATGAGTCTCTGACCCTCCTCGAGCTGCATGCCTCGAACACCACGAGCCTCTCGTCCCATAGGCCTCACGTCAGACTCAGCAAACCGCACAGCCTTGCCAGCGTCTGAAAAAAGCATCACATCGTGTTGTCCGTCGGTGAGGGCGGCACCAATGAGATGGTCTCCCTCGTCTAAAGAGCAGGCGATGATGCCTCGCTTGAGGGGTCGAGAGAAGGCCGAGAGCGGCGTTTTCTTGACGGTGCCCATGGCCGTGGCCATGAACACAAAGTGATCATCCGCAAACGCTTTCACCGGCAGAACCACCGTAATCTTCTCGCCGTCTTCAAGCGGCCAGACATTCACCAGCGGCTTGCCCCGAGAGGTGCGCGAGCCCTGAGGGACCTCCCAGACCTTCAGCCAATACACGCGACCCCGGTCGGAGAAGGCCAAGATGGTGTCGTGCGTGTTGGCAATGAAGAGCTGGTCAATCCAGTCGTCTTCTTTTGTGGCCGTGGCCATCTTGCCCCGCCCACCTCTGCGTTGGGCCTGGTACTCCGAGAGCGGCTGGCTCTTGATGTAGCCGCCGTGCGTAAGGGTGACCACCATCTCTTGGGGGGTGATGAAATCCTCGGTCTGCAGCTCCTCGGCATTCATCTCGATGGTCGAGCGACGCACATCACCAAACTCCTTGCCGACTCGCTCGAGCTCCTCAGTGATGATGGCGGTAATACGGGAGGGCTTCGAGAGAATATCTAGAAGGTCTGCAATCTTTTCGATCACCTCCTTGTATTCCGAGACGATCTTGTCCTGCTCGAGCCCGGTGAGGCGCTGCAGGCGCATCTGGAGAATCTCGCTGGCCTGAACCTCGCTCAGGCGATAGCCATCGGACATGAGACCCACCGAGTCGGACACGCCATCGGGTCGGAAGGCCTCCGCCACAGTGGTCTGGGTCGCGCGAGCTAGCAGTTCGCGCACAAGGTCGGCCTTCCAGGTTCGAGACATCAACCCCTCGCGCGCCTCCGCGGGGGATGGCGAGGCCTTAATCAGGGCGATCATCTCGTCCATATTGGAGACCGCCACAGCAAGGCCCTCCAAGACATGCCCCCTCTCGCGAGCCTTGCGCAGCTCAAAGACGGTGCGCCGCGTAACCACCTCTCGGCGATGGGCCAAGAAGGCCTCGAGCATCTGCTTGAGGTTGAGCGTTCGGGGCTGGCCATCCACCAGGGCCACCATGTTCATGCCAAAGCTGTCTTGAAGCTGGGTGTTCTTATAGAGGTTGTTCAGAACAACCTCCGGCAACTCCCCGCGCTTGAGTTCAATCACCACCCGCATGCCCGACTTGTCTGACTCATCGCGAATGTCTGATATGCCCTCAAGCCGCTTCTCATTTACCAGCTCGGCAATGCGCTCTAGCAGGGAGCGTTTGTTGACCTGATAGGGCAGTTCGTCAACGATGATGGCCTGACGAGCACCCTTGTCGATGTCCTCGAAATGGGTGCGGGCGCGCATTACACAGCGTCCGCGGCCCGTGCGATAGCCCTGGCGAATGCCCTCTACGCCATAAATGATGGCCGCGGTCGGAAAGTCCGGCGCTGGCACGAACTCCATGAGCTCGTCCACCGATGCCTCGGGGTTGGAGAGCAGGTGTAGACATCCGGCCACCACCTCCGAGAGGTTGTGCGGGGGAATGTTTGTGGCCATCCCCACCGCAATGCCAGACGAGCCATTGATGAGGAGGTTGGGAATGCGGGCCGGAAGGATGAGTGGCTCCTTCTCAGAGCCATCGTAGTTCGGTCCAAAGTCCACCGTCTCTTTGTCGAGGTCCTCAAGAAGGTCGTGGGCAATCTTCGCGAGCCGAATCTCGGTGTAGCGCATCGCAGCGGCGTTGTCGCCATCCACCGAGCCAAAGTTTCCCTGGCCATCCACCAGCATGTAGCGCAGAGAGAAGTCCTGAGCCATTCGAACGATCGTGTCGTAGACCGCTGAATCGCCGTGGGGGTGATATTTACCAATGACGTCACCCACAATACGGGCGGATTTCTTGTACGCGCGATTCCAATCATTGTTGAGCTCGTGCATGGCGAACAGCACGCGGCGATGCACAGGCTTGAGCCCATCGCGCACGTCGGGGAGTGCGCGACCCACGATGACGCTCATGGCGTAGTCGAGGTACGAGCGCCGCATCTCCTGCTCGAGGCTGACGGGAAGTGTTTCTTTTGCGAAGGAATCCATGGTGGGCCAGTCTGTGCGGAATCCTCAATTTTACCCGCTTTGAGAGGATGCCCATGAGCGCCGTACCCCCCTTCGTTCCGGGGGGCAAAAACGCTCTCGGCCACATTTAGCGGCCCAAACGCGGGGCTTCGCCTTCTACGAGCAAAGCCCCGGGACCTGCGGGCTCAGCCTAGCCGGCGGTCGGGTAGTCGGTGTAACCCCTCTCATTGCCACCGTAGAACGTGGCGGGGTCCGGCGTGTTGAGGGGCAGCCCATGCTGAAACCGATGCACCAGGTCTGGATTGGCCAAAAATGGCACGCCAAAGGCAATGAGATCGGCCTGGCCCGTTGAGACAGCCGCGGCTGCCATGTCTTTGGTGTAGCCGTTGTTCGCCACGAGCGCAAGGCCGCCGGCCTGTTTGAAAGCCGCCCGCAGGGCAGCAAAGTCCACCAATGGGTTGGCACCCCGAGCACCGCCTGTCTCGCCCTCAATGACATGGAGATAGCCCAGCTTCATCCGCCCCAACTCGGTCGCAACATAAGAAAAGAGGGGCTGAGGATTCGAGTCCGCAATATCGTTAAAGGTAGAAGCCGGGGAGATTCGGCATCCAATGCGAGAGGCTGGATAGACGCTGCTGATGGCCTGAGCCACCTCGAGCAGCAGGCGGGCTCGATTCTCGACGCCGCCGCCGTAAGTATCTGTCCGGTGGTTCGTCTTATCGCGCAGGAACTGATCAATCAGATAGCCGTTGGCCGCGTGAATCTCCACCATGTCAAAGCCCGCCGCCTTGGCTCGGCGAGCGGCCTTCGCATAGAGCTCAGGCAGTGCTTGAACTTCCTCGGTAGTGAGTGCTCGCGGCTCAGAGCAGTCGACCATCCCCTGGGTGGTGTAGGCCTTCATATTGGCTCGAATGGCCGAGGGGGCCACGGGGGCAGCACCCCCGGGCTGGAAAAAGGTGTGGGAGATGCGGCCGACGTGCCAGAGCTGCAAGCAGATTTTTCCTCCAACCTGGTGCACCGCATTGACGACTCGCTTCCAACCGGCCTCCTGGTCATCGGCGTAGATGCCTGGCGTTGCGATATAGCCCTGGCCCTCTGGGCAGACCTGCGTAGCTTCGCTGATGATGAGGCCAGCCGAGGCCCTCTGGGCGTAGTAGGTGGCCATGAGGCTTGTGGGAACGCACCCCTCTCCAGCGCGGCTGCGCGTCAGGGGTGCCATCACCATGCGGTTTGAAAGATGAAGATCGCCGATTGAAAAGTCGTCAAAAAGGCTCTGTGCCAAGGTCATGCTCCTTCTGGGGGATCAGTCAAGAAGCGCTAGGCTAAACCGAAAGTGTTTAAAGAGCAGAGCAGACCCGATATAGTCTCTGACATCGCCATGACACGCATCCTTGTCACCAACCAGAAGGGCGGCGTTGGCAAAAGCACCATTTCCGCCAACCTCTCCAACTATTTCGCGGCCGTCCGAGGCCGGCGAACGGCTCTTCTCGACCTCGACAGTCAGGCCTCGTCGAGTCGCTGGGTCCAGGCGGTTCGTCCGACCGATGAGTCCAACCCCGTAAGTGTCTTCAATGTGCCGCTTGCGCTGCAGATGGGCTTTAGCCGAGTGCTTATTGAGCTGCGGCGAAGCCTTCGGAGCTATTCGGCCAGCCACGACATCGTCATCGCAGACCTCACCTGGAACGACGCCCTCGATAGCGAGCTCCTCTTCGAGTTCGACCTTGTTGTCATGCCCTCGGCCGTGTCGGAGGTCGAGCTGGTCACCACCATCGAGTTTGCGCAGCGTCACCAGTGGGTCTTTGAGAGTCCGCGATATCGGCCCACTCTGGTTCTTGCGCCCAGCCGAGTGCGCGCGGACCAGGTCAATATGGTTCATCGCTCCTCCCAGCGTTTCCCCTTCTCGTTTGTTCTCACCCCGCCCATTCTCGACTCGGTGGATGCCAAGCGCGCCTTTGCCGAAAAGTTCCTGCTCTCCCATCGAAATCAGAAGCTCAGCGAATCGTTTATGAACTTCTGTCGAGCCATTGAGCAGACCATCTCCATTCACCAGGCTTCGCAGGGATCTCGCCCCGAGCGTCTTGACCTGCGCGAGCAAAGCACGCCCTCCCTGCACTCATTCTTGAAATACAGGGTGGAAGTCGACAAGGCGGTTCGAAACGCGCCCGCTGAGAAGACCATCATTCAGGTGGGTCGCCCCGCCGCGGTGCCCCCTCTGACAGCAGCATCCAGCCACGATGAGCAGCCTCAGCCCGAGGAGGGTCGACCAGCCGTTGTCAATGGCGCGGCAGGCCCCTCAGCGCCCGCCACTCCGGGCAAGCAAACGGCACGACCGAACCTGAGCCTCGTTGGCAGGCTCTTCGGAACCAAGAGCCCGAGCTCGGAGTAAGGGCCCTGCGCCCTTTGTAATGGTGGAGCCGGCGGGAATCGAACCCGCGTCCGCAAGCCTTCCAAAGACAGTTCTACATACTTAGTCGCTTTATTTGGATTTAACCGAACTGCTTAGCCAAACGACAGGCCGGCAGCCAGCGATCCGCTTGTTTTAGGCACCGAGCCCACGGCTTGCACGGTGACGATCTGATGTAAATGACACTGCTGCGGGTTTTACCCCGCCTGGCCCATCAGAGAACCAGTGCAGCGCCCGCCGGGTTTAAGCGGCGAGAGCGAAACGCTCGTCGTTGGCGTTTATTAATTTCCGAATGGATTTACGAGGGAATCGGTCCTCGGTATGCCCTGCGCTCCTTCACTGCCCACGTCGAAACCAGGTCGGCCCCAATTTCAATGCAGTCGCGAAGTATGCGCTGCTTCGCCCCCAAAGGGAAGTTTTTTAAGCCTGGAGGGACTTCTGGGTCGAGGGACTGCTTGCCAGAACCTCAAGGGCCGCATGCAGGCGACGAAGCTCTGCGCGCGCCTCGGGACCGAGCTGGTTTCCGGTGCTCCCAAGTTCATCCAGCAGGGACTGCACCCCGGGCTCGATGGGTCCGGGAGGTGCCCCGGGGATAAAGTCGTCCTTGGGCTCTGGCAGGCTTGGGGCAATCGGAACGGCTTCAATGGCCTCTGGATGGGCGATCGCGCCATCGATGGGCCCTCGCTCGTCAAAGCCCTCATCAAGGCGTTCGACAAGACGCTCCTCGCGCACATGGCTTGAAGAGGGTGAGGGCGCTGTTGATTTTCGCTGAGCCAGCATCTGCGCAAAGAGTGTGGCGGTTGCCCACAGGCCGGTGAGCCCGAGCCATCCAGCCAGCAGGGCCGGCACATCAATGGCATCGGCATAGGCCATCTCACCAATCTGGGTGCCAAAGCTCTCCCAGGGCAACTCGGAGAGAACGGCAGTCACCCCGCCGAGCTGATGCGAACCACGAGAGGCAAGACTGGCCCCCAGCACCAGCAGATTCATGGCGAGTAGACATAAATTGACGCGCATGTTGTTACAGTAGCACTTATGAGTAACGAGTTTGAGCTGCCCGTAGAGGGCATCAAGATCTATTCTCCTGAGGCGGGCTGGCGCTCCGGCGACACCGCAGCCGAGGCTGCCGCTCAAGCCTCGCAGACGGGGGCCGCGCCCCTCGCCGCGGAGGCTCCAGTAGCGCCCCCACCCAGACCGCAAGAGCCCTCTCTCGCCTCGGGCAGCTTCGGAGCCGCGCTGGAGGCGGCCGCATCGGCAGTCGCCGAGCCCATCGATATTCCGCTGACCTATGGCGCGGAGACGCAGGCCGCAGCCCTTGCAGAGGTGGGTGACTCGCTCCATGGACTCTTCCTGGCCCTTCAGAGCCCAGCGTCCACCGGGCAGATGGTTGATAGCGGCCCGAGCTGGCGAGATGTGGCGGACCTCAGTCGCGTGCTTGAGGATCGCCTCATGGCCCGTCAGAGCCTTATCGATCAGCTCTCGGAGGTGGAGGGTGAGATCCGCCAGTCACGCGAGGACCTCCTCGGGGCCCTTCGCAATCTCGCTCACCAAGAACAGCGCAACCTCGAGTCGGCCACGGTGCGCGCGAACATCAGTTCGCTCGCAGCCAATGTGATTGCCAAGAAGTTCTCGGGCTAGGCGCCCAAAGTACTCCCGAAATGTCCTATTTCGCGGCGGCAGCTCGCGCGTTCGTCGCACGCCGAATGAGCCCGTTGTAGGCCTTGCCGGGGTAGCTGGGCATCTCCTGCAATTTGTCAAACCCAGGAATGGTCTCCATGTGCTTCACCATTCGAGCGCGCATCTCTTTGTCCGGCAGTGGCCCGCGAAGCGCACCGATGTTCTGGGCCTGATGAACGGGGTTGCTTGTGGCGGGAATGGCGCAGGTAATGGCCGGATGAGAGATCACCCACTTGAGAAAAAACTGCGCCCAATTTTCACAGCCAATCTCTTTTGCGAAAGCGGGCAGTGGCTGGCCTTCAACCAGTTTGAACAAGCGCGCCTTCTCAAAAGGCATATTGACCAGGACGGCCGTTCCTTTGTCGAGGGCCGCCGGAAGAATGCGCTCCTCCGCAAGCCGCATCTGGATCGAGTAGTGCACCTGCACGAAATCAAGGTCGCTTCGCTCCACATGACCCGCAAGCGCGCCAAAGTAAGGCACCTCGTGATGGGTGACCCCAACGTAACGAATCTTGCCCTCCTTCTTCCAGTTCTTGAGGACCGGCACGATCTGGTCAACATTGACGAGGCTGTGAACCTGCATCACATCGATCTTCTCTCTCCACAGCCGCTGCTGGCTTTGCTCAAAGCTCTTGCGCGCATGGGAATCATCAGCGAGGAACTCGCCAGTCGACCAGATCTTGTTGGCAATGAACATCTGGTCGGTAATGCCCATGCCTGTGGCGAAGTCGCCCACGCTGATCTCTCCCGACCCGTAGAGCGGGGAGGTATCAAAGACGCGCCCACCGGCATCCCAGAATCGCTTAATCACCTCCCGAATGTTGTCTCGCGGAGCACCGGGCAACACATCAAAGGTGAGGTACGTGCCAAGCCCAATCGCAGGGAGGACCTCTCCGGTGCGAGGGATCTTGCGCGTGATGATCTCGCTGGCGGGCCGAGCAAGTGCAGCCGCTGGCGTCACCAGCGCGCCGGGCAGGACAGTGGCTGCGGCACCGAGGCCAACGGTTTTGAAAAAGTCGCGACGGTTTACCTCTGTGGGCTGTGTCATGGCAGAGTGGGGGATAGGGTGAAGGACCGCGACAGGTTAGCAGGGAAGTTTGACCGTCGCCCCTGCACTCGATGAGCCCATGACTCCCACCCACGACAGACCCCCCATTCCCCGAAGCATCTGGGTCCTGGGCTTTGTCAGTCTTCTCATGGACATCTCCTCTGAGATGATCCACGCACTCTTGCCCCTCTTCATGGTGACCGTCCTGGGCGCGAGTGCGCTTACGGTGGGGCTTGTGGAGGGGCTGGGAGAGGCCACCGCCCTCATCGTCAAAATCTTCTCGGGGGCCCTTAGCGACTATCTCGGGCGTCGCAAACCGCTTGCCGTTCTCGGCTACACGCTAGGCGCACTCACCAAGCCACTCTTTGCCATTGCCCCTTCCATTGGACTGGTGCTCACAGCACGCGTGCTCGACCGGGTCGGCAAGGGCATACGCGGAGCGCCGCGAGATGCCCTCATCACGGACATCTCCCCGCCCGAAGTCAGGGGCGCAGCCTTTGGACTTCGGCAGTCACTCGATACCATCGGCGCCCTGCTGGGTCCACTCTTAGCCATTAGCCTCATGCTGATCTGGGCGAATGACTTTCGAGCGGTCTTCTGGGTGGCTGTCATTCCAGGACTGATGGCAGCGGGTCTTCTGTTTTTCTGCGTTCGAGAACCCGAGCGCGATCTGGAAGAAGAGCGCACCAACCCCATTCATCGCGACAACCTGCGTCGACTCTCGAAGGCCTACTGGTGGGTGGTCGCTGTGGGTGCCGTCTTCACACTCGCTCGCTTTAGTGAAGCCTTTCTGGTGCTGCGTGCCGAGCAGACGGGCATTGCGCTCGCGCTGGTCCCCCTGGTCATGGTCGCCATGAACGTGGTCTATGCCTTAAGCGCCTTTCCCTTTGGGCGCCTCTCAGACCGCATGAGTCACCGACAACTTCTGGTCTGGGGTCTGCTTGTTCTGTGCCTGGCTGACCTTGTCATTGCCCTGTCATCCGGGTGGGTGGGACTCCTTCTCGGGGTCGCCCTCTGGGGCGTTCATATGGGTATGACGCAGGGCCTTCTCGCCTGCATGGTGGCCGACACCGCCCCCGAAGATCTTCGGGGAACCGCATTTGGCTTTTTCAACCTCGTAAGCGGCATCACCATGCTTGTTGCCAGTGTTCTGGCCGGCCTTCTCTGGGACGAACTTGGTGCGGACTACACTTTTTATGCGGGCGCGATTTTTTGTATTGCATCCTTAACAATGCTGGCAAGGAAGCCGCTATAGTGCAGGCAGCCCAAAAACAGGGTTGCATTCCTCTGCGTGCGGCCAGCCATGTCAATAGAAAAAATCATGGACATTCTGCAAAAACAAAAACTCGTGGGTGGTGTCGTGAGTAACACGGCAATGGAGCGCCACGACTTTGTTCAGGCCCTTGTGCGCAAGCAGCAGGATGCCGAAATCGCCGCCTTCATCGAGACAGAACCCTCGGCCGAACTCGGTGCCGCCCTCGACGCCCTCCCCCTCGAGGACGCAAAGCTGCTCTGGAGCAAGATTCCGGCGGACCGTGAAAACGACGTGCTCTGGGAGATCTCAGATGCGCGGCGCGAGGAACTCGCTGATGGCCGAGAGCCAGACTTTGAAGGCAGCAAGGTTCGGGTTTTTGAGCTGGTCGATGGGCGCGTTCGTCAAAAACCAATTTCCAGCCGCAAAGACTTAGAGGGCCTCAAGCCCATCTGGGTCGATCTCGTGAATACCTCAAAGGCCGAGCGTGCCTATATTGGGGCGCACTTTGACGTCGAACTACCCGACCCACTCGATGCCACAGACCTCGAGGTCACCGCCCGCTTCTACGTTGAAGAGAATGACGACATTCACATGCACTCAAACTTCCTGCGCAGCCGGGAAGGCGATTCGCGAAGTGTGCCGGTGGCCCTCATTCTTCATAGCGGTGTGCTCTTCTCTCTTCGTGACGAGGAACTGCCGGTCTTTCGACTCCAGCGCCAGCGGGCCATCACCCAGCCGGGGTATGTCAACGACTGCACCGACGTGTTGCTCGACCTCTACGGTGCTGATGTGGAGTTTTCAGCCGACTCGCTCGAGAACATTTACGCGACCCTGGGCAAAGTGGGACATCTGGTGCTCAACGAGGCTGTGACCGACGAGCAAGCCGCTCTCATCCTTGCAAACATTGCCGAAGAAGAAGACCAGAACGGTCGTATTCGGAGCAACATTCTGGACACGCAGCGCGCCCTTAACTTCCTCATGCGGGCCCACCTTCTCACGGCACAACAGGTAGAGGACGCCAAGCAGATTCTTCGCAATATTGAATCACTCAATAGCCACACCGCGTTCCTCTTCGACAAAATTAACTTCCTCATGGACGCAACCATCGGTTTCATCAACATCAACCAGAACAAGCGCGTTAATCAGCTCACGGTCTTTAGCGTGGTCTTCATGCCCATCAATATTCTTGCGGGCATTGGCGGCATGTCAGAGTTCTCCATGATGACCGAGGGCATCCCCTGGCCTGTCTCTTACGCGAGCTTTGTTGTGGCCTCGGCACTCATTGGCTTTATCACCTACCGAGCGCTCAAGCACTTTGAAAAAAAGCGCCTCACCAGTCTCCAAGAATTCAAGAAGTAAGGGGTCGCAGTAGATGTTGCTCGCGCTTGTCATCGGCTATCTACTCATCACCATCGGCATTGGTCTCTACGCGGCCAAGCGCGTAAAGACCACCGCAGACTTTGCAATTGCAGGCCGACACCTGCCGCTCTACATGATTGTCACCACGACCTTTGCCACCTGGTTTGGCTCAGAGACCGTGCTTGGCATTCCAGCCAAGTTTGTCAATGGTGCGCTTCATGGTGTGGTGGAAGATCCCTTCGGGGCGGGCGGCTGCCTCATCCTTGTGGGGCTTTTTTTTGCTGCTCGCCTCTATCGAATGACGCTGCTCACCATCAGCGACTATTACCGGGAGCGCTATGGACGCATCATCGAAATCCTCTGCTCCATCATGATCATGGTGAGCTACCTGGGCTGGGTCTCAGCACAGGTCACTGCGCTTGGGCTCGTCTTTCACCTGCTCTCGGGGGGCGCCATCTCGGTCTCCTTAGGAATGACCATTGGCGTGGTCTCCATTCTGGCCTACACCCTTTTTGGTGGCATGTGGTCAGTGGCAGTCACTGACTTCATTCAGATGATCATCCTCGTGGTGGGCCTCACCATCATCGCGATCTTTGCCAGCCATCTTGCGGGCGGAGCAGACCGTGTCATCGATCTGGCAACAAGCCAGGACCTCTTTCGCTTCTGGCCCGAACCCTCAACAAGAGACATCCTGTTTTTCATTGCGGCGGCCATCACCATGATGTTTGGCTCCATTCCCCAGCAGGATGTCTTTCAGCGGGTCATGTCGGCTAACAGCGAGCATGCAGCTACCCGCGGTCCGGTCATTGGCGGCATCTGCTACATCCTCTTTGCCTTTGTGCCCATGTTTCTGGTGGTCAGCGCCCTTCTCATCATGCCGCAGCAGGCCCAAGAGCTCATTGCAGAGGACCCCCAGAAGGTGCTGCCCACACTGGTCATGGAGCACATGCCGTTTGTCATGCAGGTGATCTTCTTTGGCGCACTCTTATCCGCCATCAAGTCTTGCGCCTCTGCAACCCTGTTGGCGCCCAGCGTCACCTTCACGGAGAACATCTGGCGTCACATCTGGCCCTTCCGACGCGATGGCGACGAGCTCATCACCATGCGCATCACTGTCCTCGTTTTCAGTGCGCTCGTGCTCACCTATGCCATTGCGATGCAGGGAACCCCCATCTACGAGCTGGTCTCGGGCGCCTATCAGGTCACGCTCGTGGGGGCCTTCGTCCCTTTAATTTCGGGTCTCTACTGGAAGCGCGCAACCACCCAAGGGGCGGTCTTCTCCATCATTCTTGGCGTGGTGTCCTGGGGATTCTTTCAACTCTCGCCTGCGGGGGAGGCCTTTCCTGCCCAAATTGCAGGCGTGTTGGGTGGCGCCTTGGGCATGGTCATGGGCTCGCTGGGCCCTCAGGCCATTCCCAACCGTCACGGCAGTCACTACAAACTGGCCACCTCGGAATAGATCACGCGCGTGGGCGCGGAGGTCTCTATGCCGTGCTGAGCAAAGGCGGCCTCGAGCCGCTGCAAAAAGGCGCGACGAACCACCTCGTTTTGCAGTGAGGCGGTCTTCAGTCTGCACTTCATGACGACGGAGTCGGAGGACCAACGATCGACACCTGAGACTTCCAGATCGTCCAGAATACGGTCAGCAAACTCAGGGTCTGCTCTCAGCGATGCAGCCGTCTCGCGCATGAGCTGCGCTGCGTGCCCCAGGTTCTCTCCAAAGGCTACGGGTATCTCAAGCACCGCATACACAAAACTCCTGCTTCGGTTGCTTACGCTCTGAATCACACCATTTGGCACGTAGTGCACACATCCCTCGTAGTCGCGCAGTCGCACGTAACGAAGCGTAATTTCTTCAACCTCCCCAGACTTCCCAGCAATCTCGACAACATCGCCCTGCCGAATCTGGTTCTCGGCCAAAAGCACAAAGCCGGTGAAGTAGTCCTTCACCAGACTCTGAGCCCCGAAACCCACGGCCACGCCCGCCACGCCCGCCGTGGCCAGAAGCGGTGCAATCGAGACGCCAAGTTCTGAGAGCGTAAAGAGAACAGCCAGCACAGCCACCACCACCGTGAATACGTAGCGAAAGACGCGTCGAAGCGTCTGGATGCGCTTGATCTCCTCGGGGTCTTGAATGAGTGCGCGATGCAGCAGGCGCGAGATGGAGGCAGGGAGCATGACTTCAGTTTACAAGGCATCATGATGTCCATGCTGACCGCGCCGCTCCACGGACCACCCAAGAGAAGCATCTGCGTTTTTTGCGGATCAAAGCTCGGACATCACCATGAGTGGGCCAGCACCGCAGCAGACGTGGGCCGGATGATTGCCGAGCGTGGCTGGGGACTTGTATTTGGAGCTGGCCGCTGGGGACTCATGGGCACCGTGGCGCAGGCCGTCATTGAAGAAAACGGCTGGGTCACTGGCATCATCCCGCGCTACCTCATGCAGACCGAACCGGTTATTCCGGGGCTCTCAGACCTTCAGGTCGTCGAGACCATGGTGGAGCGCAAGGTCCGCATGATTGATCAGTCCGATGCATTCTTGGTGCTTCCAGGGGGCATCGGCACCTTCGAGGAGCTCTTTGAGGTCTGGACCGGCCGGCAGACGGGGGCGCACACCAAGCCAATCGTGGTCTGCAACCTCAATGGCTACTTCGATGCGCTCTTTGCCTTTGTGCATCAGGCCAAAGATCATGGGTTCTTGGGAGATGGCGCCATGGACAAGGTGACGCTCCTTCACTCAACCGAGACCGTATTTGCAGAGCTCGATCGCATGCTGGGCTCGGAGCACCCCAAGCCCCACGGCCAACGCTAGTTCTCGGCTGGTCGGGCCTCACCCATCTCAAGGGTGCTTCGTGTAAACCGCCCGATGTCGCGGTTCTCATCGGTCCTCTTGAGCACTAGCGGTCGGCCCCGGGAGCTCGCCTTCACCGAGGATGGTTGTCCCACCACGAGATAAATTGGCATCTGCTCAAAGCGCATGCTGCCCCCGGCGGGCACTCCAATCTCAGCCACTGACTCATCAGCACGGCGAACCCAAATCCATGTCCTCTGAGAGAACTCCAAGACCAATGCCGCAGCCTCGGGATTGGCAGGCGCCGGGGCAACAGGAGGCCTGGGTTTCGGTTCAGGTTTCGGTTCAGGTTTCGGTTCAGCCTTAGGCTCGGGCTTGGGCTGCTCTGCTTTGGCCGCTGGGGCTGTAGCCGCAGGGGCAGCGGTCGTGGGGGCAGCGGTCGTGGGGGCAGCGGCCACAACAGCCACCGGCTCCGTTGTCGCGGCGGGCAGCGGACTCGTTGCGATAGCGGCCACAGCCATGGACTTGGGCGGCTCCTTCCTTGCGGGCTGCTCCAAGAGTTTCCAGACGATAAGAACCACCGCCGCAACCACGATGACGCCAGCAAGCCGCGGAAGCGCCTTGCCGAGCCCCGCAGCCTTTGCCTCCTCGGACACTTTTTTTGATGTGGAGACGGCCGCCTCCGGCGGGACGCCCGAACTGTGGTCGGGTTCATTCGCGGACTCGGAGGGCGCGGACACCTGAACGAGCTGGGGGCCTGCAGTCTGAGCCCCCAATGGCACCAATGGCGCAACGGACGCGGTCTCCGACTGCGAAGCAGGCGCGGCAGACTCTGGCTGGGCAGCAGGCTCTGAGGGTGGCGAGGGCTCGGGCTTAGGCTCTGGAAGCATCTGGGCCACCATGGCCTCAATGTCCTCGGAGGAAAACTCAAGGAACTCCGCGTAGCGTTTAAAGAGATTGAGCCAGTAACGATCCGAATAAAACCGATCAGACTGCCCCTGCTCCAGCCCGTCAATCTGGCTGCGAGCCGCCAGAAGCTGGGTGGCCACCGCCGCCGTGCTCAGGCCCTTAGCGAGTCTCACCTCGCGAAGGGCCTGCGCGCAGCGCTGCATCGCTGCCTGATTGAGCGGAACGGGCTGAGACAACATAAGCCTTAGAGTATCAGCATCAGATGATGCAAAGGAGACGGTATGGACTGCACAATCCGCTGGACAGGGCCCGACACCATGGGTTTTGTGGCCGAGACAGGCTCAGGCCACAGTTTTGTGATGGATGGCGCTCCCGAGGGCGGAGGAAGAGATCTGGCGCCGCGGCCGATGGAGGTGGTGCTCTCAGGGAGCGCAGCCTGCACCGCCTACGATGTGGTGCTCATCCTTCGCAAGAGCGGACAAGACCTTCGAAGCTGCGAGGTGCTTGCCTCTGCCGAGAGGGCAGAGACTGACCCCAAGGTCTTCACAAAGATTCACCTCACCTTTCGGCTGCGGGGAAGGGGTCTCAAAGAGAGTCTCGTCGAGAGAGCGATCACGCTCTCTCACGAGAAGTACTGCTCAGCAACAAAAATGCTTGGGCTCAGTGCCGTGATCTCTCACAGCCACGAGCTTATTGAGGATTAACGAATCACCAGATCTGCGCGACGGTTCTGGGTCCACGCGGCTTCGTTATGGCCCTTTGCGCGGGGCTTTTCTTCACCATTGCTGATGGCCTCAATGTTCGCGGCATTGGCACCCGCAGCCTGAAGCGCAGCGCGAACCGCCTCTGCACGACGCTGGCCCAAAGCGAGGTTGTACTCGGTGGTGCCACGCTCATCGGCGTTGCCCTCAACGCGCACCTTGGCCTTGGGATCGAGCGCCATATAGCCGCCAAAGGCGGTGACCACATTCGAATAATCCTTCTTCACCTCGAACTTGTCGTAGTCAAAGTAGACAGAAGGCTCGACCGCGGCAAGGCGCTTCTTTGCGGCCTCTAGCGCGGCGGAGGATGAACCCAGCTCGGCCTTGGCTGAAGAAGAAACCGGAGCGGCAGGTGCGCCAGCCTGGTTGGCCTGCTGAGTTGCGCAGCCAGCCAGAAGAAGAAGAGATGCGGCGGTGAGTGCAAATTTCATTATATTTTTTCCCCTTGGAGGTTTGTTCACAGCTGAAGCGACTCCCCAAAGTGTAGCCTAGGAGCCCAGCGCTGCAACCTTTCGGCGGTTGAAAAGCCCAATGCCCGCTGCATCCATCTCGCGCTGATCTCTCTCTGCCTTTTCTTTGCTGAGGCGCGCTGCATCTCGCTCGACCAGAGCCTGCATGCGCTTTTCTTCGCGTCTTGCTCGCGCCAAGAACTCCACGGTGGCGGCCCGCTGGTGACGAAGGCCAGCCAGTTCATTCTCGAGGGCGGGAAGCACTTTGGAGAGATTGACGAGAAACTGCGTGACCACCTGCATCTGAGCCATGGTCTGAGATCCACCCTGCCCGCGCCTGCGCGCCTCGTTCTCTGCAATGAGGGCTCGCACCTGCTCTTGGCGCCTCTGGATGCGGGCAATGGCTGCATCAATCTGTACGAGCGAAATCTGCGCCTGCTCCACCTGCTGCTCGGCCAACTGAAGAAGAACGCTCCAGGCCTTGCTCATCGGTCCGCCATGACTTGGGCCATCATGCCCTGGGTCTCATCAAAGCCGATGGCCTCGTTCATGCCTTGAACCAAGAAGGTCTCCATCGCGCCACGAAGCCGAATGGCCTCGTCAAGGTCTGGGTTGGAGCCCGGCGAATAGGCGCCCACCTGAATGAGATCGAGGTTTTGCTGATAGAGGGCCCAGAGTCTTCGGAAACGGTTCGCGCGCTTGAGCGCATCAGGGTCCACGAGGGTCTGAATCACCCGCGACACCGAACCATTCAGATCGATGGCGGGGTAATGGGCTGCATCTGCGAGTGCGCGCGAGAGCATGACCTGACCATCGAGAGAGGCGCGCGCAATGTCGACAATGGGGTCGTTTGAGTCATCGTTCTCGGCAAGCACGGTGTAGATGGCGGTAATCGATCCGTGGCCATGCCGGCCCACGCCCGCTCGCTCGATGAGGTTCGGTAAGAGGCTAAATACCGAGGGCGGGTAGCCCTTGGCCGTAGGGGGCTCGCCCACGGCAAGCCCAATCTCTCGCTGGGCATGAGCCACGCGTGTGAGGCTATCGACGAGCAAGAGAACGTTCTTGCCCTGATCTCGAAAGTATTCAGCAATAAGGTGGGCATACTGCGTGGCCTTGAGCCGCAGAATGGCTGACACGTTTGCGGGGGCCGCAACCACAACGCTGCGAGCAAGGCCCTCCTCACCCAAAGACTCCTGAATAAAGGCCTGAACCTCTCGGCCTCGCTCTCCGATGAGTCCAATTACCACCATGTCGGCCTTGGTATAGCGGGTGAGCATGCCCAGGAGGCTGCTCTTGCCAACGCCCGAGCCCGCAATAAGGCCCACGCGCTGACCCTTGCCCATGGTGAGCAAGCCATTCATGGCCTTGACGCCCACATCGAGCACCTCGTGAATCGGGCCTCGCTCCATGGGATTGACCGGCAGGCCCAGCAGGCTTAGCGTGTCCTTGCAGTCCGGCTTGGGCTTGCCATCAAGTGGCTCTCCTCTGGGTCCGACCACGCGACCGAGCAGCTCAGGGCCAAGCGATGCGCGGGCCGAGGGTTCAATGACGTGAACGCGCGCGCCCGGGCCAATGCCTCGAGGCTCAGAAAACGGCATGAGAAACAGAGTCTGGTCTTGAAAGCCCACCACCTCGGCCTCGACGCGATGGCGATCCTCCCCAACCACCTCGCAGACTGAGCCCAGCGGGGCCATGAGGCCCTTGGCCTCGAGCGTGAGACCCACCACGCGCGCCAGCGTGCCCATGCGTTCGGGCACGGGAGACTGGCAGCGCTGCATCGCGCGCCGAGCGACTTCGTCAAAGGCCAGCACGGGGCTCAACCTCTAAAACATCATCGAAGGCTGCTTTGACGAGCTCCACACTTCGCAAGAAGGAGGGGGGTGGCTCTGCCTCTTCGTCCTCGACGAGTGCTCGCCAGAGCACCTTGTGACGATGCTCAATTAAATCTTCCACCACGGCGCCGTTCATTGCCACGCGCAGGCTCCCTGGAGTAAGCGTCTCATCGGGGCGCAGCTCAATGGTCTTGGGTAGCGTGAGCGAAAGCTCACGAAGTTGTTGCAGATCGCGTGGATTGAGCTGGGCAAGAACAGGGGAGGCCACGTCCTGGCCAAACTCCAGCAGACACCGATCTAAGAGTCGTGCAATGGCCTTGCCCGAGAGCGTGAGCTCTCCGCGGACCATCTGCTCGGCCAGATGCATCGCCAGGCGCTTGAGTGGCGCGTGAAAATCTTTGGTCTCGCGCGCAGCAAGAGCAAGCTCATCGGTCAGGGCCTTGAGGCGATCGGCGGCCTCTTTCATGGGCGCTTCGAGCTCTGCGCGCAGGCTTGCCTCGGCCTGTGCACGGCCCAGGGCCATGCCCTCCTGAAGGATGGAATCTCGAAGGGTGGGGTCCACATCGCTCTTTGCGCGCTCGATGCCCTCTTGGAGGCCCCTCTCAAATCCGGCCTCCTCGGCAGCCTGCGCACCCGACTTCTTTCCGGCCTCCAATCCATCTGCAAAGCCTGCCTTGTGGCCCTCTTGACGGCCCTGCTCAAGGCCCTGCTCGAACCCCTGCTTGAGTCCGGCCTCAAAACTTGCGGCATCGGGCGCCTCAAAAGTGTCCGACGTTGCCTCGGAGGCCTGAGCCTGAGCCGGCGCAATCTCGATGCCTTCAAGCCTTGGCACACCCTCGCGATCGGCCTGGCCAAGGCCGGCAATGACCTCGTCAATCGCTCGCTCCACCACAGGTAGGGGAAGGTGAACAATCTTCTCGGGAATGCCTTTTTGAAAGCCGCCTGAGGCGATCTTCTCGGGCAGGCCGGGCTCTAACTCGCCTTTGCTGCGCACATGAAAAAGCGGTGTGTCTTGCGGCTGCTCGAGCACACGCTTTTTTGGCCGCATCGGCGGCCAGAGCTCCGCATCAAACAAAGTCGTCTCCGCGGCCAGCCAGCATCAGCTCGCCCTTGTCGGAGAGTTTCTTGGCCAGACGCATGATGGACTTCTGCGCATCTTCCACGTCGGTGAGGCGCAGCGGGCCCTTGGCCTCCATCTCATCAATAAACATGACACGTGCACGCGAAGACATGTTCGAGAAGAACTTGTCCTTCACCTGCTCAGTTGCACCCTTGAGTGCAACCATGAGCATGTCTTGCTCGACGTTGCGCATGAGCGTCTGCACGCTGCGATTGTCAATGCCGGCGAGGTTCTCAAAGGAGAACATGTTGTCTTGCACCTTCATCGACAGGTCCGGATCCAGAGAGGCCAGCCCACCCAGAATGCTCGACTCCAGCTCGCTCTTGGTGTAGTTCATGATCTTGGCGGCTGCCTTCACGCCACCAAAGCTTGAGGACTTGGCCGAGGAACTGCGAGAGAACTGCTCCTTCATGATGGTCTCAAGCTCTTGCATGGCCGATGGCTGAACTGTCTCGAGTGCGGCAACGCGCTGGATCACCTCGGGGCGCACATCAGGAGAGAGGAAGGTTAGAACGTCAGCAGCCACGTCGTAGTCGCAGACCGACAAAATAATGGCAATGACCTGTGGGTGCTCCGAGCGGATCATGTCCGCAATCGAGCGAGCATCCATCCAGCGCAGAATCTCGAGGCCCTTGCTTGAAGCGCCCGGCATGATTCTGCTCAGAACCGAGGCAGCCTTGTCTTCGCCCAGGGCGCGCTTAAGAACATTCTCCACGTAGTCGGAGCTTCCAAGCCCAAGGCTTGTTTGTTTTTTAATGGTGTTGATGAAGTCATCGAGCACCGCATCAACAGCCTCTTGTGAGAGGTCGGCCACGGTGGTCATGGCCGATCCGAGCGCCTGAACCTCTTTGGGTGCCAGAAACTTGATGATGTCTGCAGCCTGCTGCTCACCCAAAAGCAGCATGAGTACGGCAGCGCGCTGAACACTGCTCAGCTCGTCAAGCTCGCGCTGAACGGACTCTGGGCGTCCGCTCACCAGGGCGGGCACCACGGCTCCGACCGCTGCGACCACCTCCTTGGATGCTTCTTTTTGCTTTTCTTCTGCCACGACTTGTTCCCCCTTAGGCGCCGCCCGCCGGCCGCATCAGATTCTTCATGACAGTGGCGACTCGACCAGAGTCTTCAGAGACCAGGAAGCGAATGAGCGCCACCTTGTCATCGTAGGAATTGGCGGTATTGAGCATGTCAACAGAAATCGACGACTTCTTGGGCTTTAACTTCGCCTTAATTTCCTCGAAACTCTCACCGTCTTCAAGTTCAATCATGCCCATCTCCTCGGGGGAGAGCTCGACAGACTTCTGAAGAGGCTGGCCATCCGGGCCGATGGGGATGGGCTGACCATCCGGGCCAAGCACCGGCTGGCCATCGGGGCCCATCATGAACCCAGAGGCCCCCATCTCGGCTGCAAGTGCGGCCTGGGCCTGCGCGGCGCGCTCAGCCTCGACCTTGGCAGCGGCCATGGCCTCTTCCTCCGCATGGATGCGCGCAAGCTGCTCTGCAGTGAGGGTTCGGCCCGTGAGGAAGTTAATGAGCGGGTTCACAATCGTAAAGAGCACGATCATGAAGATGAGCGCGGCCACGCCAAGCTTTACATTCTTCATGATGGTCTCATCGGCATACCAGGGCGGGGCCACCTCATCGGGGGGCGCAAACTTGGCTGGGACGATTGTGACTACGTCGCCCCGATCTTCCTGGTAGCCCACCACACCGCGCACGAGTGCCGTAAGTCGGTCGAGCTCCTCCTGCGAGTAGCCATGGATGAGGGTGGGCGCGGGGGCCGCGTCTGCACCCTCTGGCTTTTTGTCACCCTCGGGCTTGGCCTCTATCGGCTTTTCGTTGACGACCACAGCCACAGAAAGACGCATCAGGTTGCCCGTGGGGTTCTTCACATACCGAATGGTCTTGTCGAGCTCGTAGTTTCTGGTGGCGCGCTTACTGAGGGTGGTGTTCTCCTGCAAAGACTCACTCGAGCCCGAGGCCGTATCGGTGGTTTGATTGGTGGGGGGTGGAGGCGCATTCGTCAGTGAGCCTGGCACGCCCTCAGCGCCCAGTCGCTGGGTGCGGTCCTCTGCAAGTACCTCAGAGCGTGTCTTGGGGCCACTCTTGGAGCGGTCGTAGTCCTCAGTCGCAACCTCACTCTGAGAGAAGTCCAGCTGCACATCAACCTGCGAGCGCACATTGGCCTCACCCATCACCGGCGAGAGGATCTGCATGATGCGCGAGCGGTAGAGGTCCTCCACCTGCTGCTTGTGAGCAAGCTGCGCCTCGGTAAGACCCATGGGCGTATTCTCTTTTCGGTTTGTGAGCAGGTTGCCCACGTTATCCACCACGGACACGTTCGATGCGGCAAGGTAGGGAACAGACGAAGAGACCAGGTGAACAATGGCATCGACCTGTCCCGCGGTGATGGTTCTTCCCTGAAAGGGGCTCACCACCACCGAGGCCTTGGGCTGGGCCCGGTCGCGAACGAAGACGCTCTGCTTAGGCAGTGCAAGGTGAACCCGAGCGCTCTGAATACTGCCAATCTGCGTGATGCTTCTAGCAAGCTCCTGCTCCATGGCCTTGACATACTTCACCTGCTCCATGAACTGACTCGTGGTCATAGCGTTCTCGGTGGAGAGCGCTTCAATGCCCGTTGCAGGCGCCTGCTTGGGAATACCCTTTGAGGCAAGGTAGATGCGCGCCTCGTGGTACTTGTTGGTGGGCACGCTAATCATGCCGTTTGCGGGGTCGACCTTGGCATCAAACGAGGCGGCCTTGAGTGCCTCAAGGGCTGCCTGCTGGTCGGCCTCAGAAATACCGGGCATGAGGGGACGGTAGGTGGTGGGTGTCGCCGAGAGGTTGTAGAGCGCAGCAAAGACCACAGCAACAAAAATCAAGACCAACAAGGGCAGCGCGCGCTTTACCGAGGGAGACGAGGTGATCTGGCGCACAGAGGCCATGACCGGGCTGTCCTTTACGCCCGGAATCTTCTCAATTGACTGACCAATGGCCGCAACGGCCGCATCTGCGGCCTTTCCGACCTGGGCAGCAGCAGCCGTTGTGCCCGCCACAAAGCCAGCGGGCGCAGACGCAACGGGCACATTCGCAGCGGGGTTGGGAAGGGTGGGGTTCTCAGCAGCCATGATTTACATCCTTCGTTAGACCGGCATGTTCAGGATGTCCTCGTACGCCTTGAGGACCTTGTTACGAATCTGGAGCGTCGCTTCAAAAGACAGCGAGGCCTTTTGCATGCCCAGGACCACATCGGTGAGGGGCACGTTCTCGCCCTTCTCATAGGCCTCTCGCAGTTGGGCGGACTTGGACTGCAGGTCATTGACTGACTCAATGCTTGTGCGCACGACCTCTGCAAAGCTGGGCTTGCCAATGCGGTTCGTGTCTTCAAGGGGCGCAACACCAGGCATGCCGGGCATGCTGGGCATGGCCGGCATCTCGGGCGCCCCTGCGCGGTTTTGCATCTGGCTCTGGTAGGCCCGAATCTTGGCGAGCATGTCGGCCACACCGGCCGCCTGCGTGGTCTTGTCAATCATGCTGCACCTGCCACTTTGAGTTGGGCCATTTTGTAGCGCAGCGTGCGCGGGCTAATCCCGAGCATGCGTGCGGCCTCGGCCCGCGTGGGTGCCGCCTCGATGGCACGCAGAATCATCTTGTGCTCGTTGCTCTTGACTGCATCGGGCAGGCGAATGGGTGCAACAGGCATCGCAAGCTCAGCGGGCAGGCTGGGGGCTGCGGCCTGCATGCCCTCTGAGGTGTTGTTGGCGTCCTCGGACTCGACAGCAGAGGTGGCGTGCGCTGCAAAGGCTGAGGCAGACCAGTCCAGCTGCGTCTGAGACTCCGAGCCCACATCATCAAAGAGAAGGTGTGCGGGCTGAATGTCTTCGCCCTGAGAGAGCACCAAGGCGCGCTGGATCACGTTTTCAAGCTCTCTCACATTGCCTGGCCAGTGGTAGGCCAGAAGGGCCCTGGCCGCAGGCTCGCTGAGCGTGGGTGCGCACATGAGTCCCTGCTGGGCTGCATGCTTTGCAGTCAGCTGAACCGCAAGCGGAAGAATGTCGGCTGACCGATCGCGCAGCATGGGAATGGTGAGACGGAAGGTGCTAATGCGAAAGTAGAGGTCCTCTCGGAACTCGCGCGCGGTCATGGCGAGCTTGAGGTCTTTGTTGGTGGCAGCAATAAGTCGAAAGTCCACATCGATGGGCTGCTGACCGCCAAGCCGCGTGATTTTCTTCTCTTGCAGGACGCGCAGAAGCTTTGCCTGCAGCGACAGAGGGAGCTCGCCGATTTCATCTAAAAAAACCGTGCCGCCGTGGGCCTGCTCGAAGATGCCTTTGTGGTCACGAAGAGCGCCGGTGTAGGCGCCCTTCTCGTGACCAAAGAGCATGTCCTCCATGAGGTGCTCGGGGATAGCGCCGCAATTTAGGCTCACCATCGGTGCGCCGGCCCGGGGCGAACTCTCATGAATGACGGCAGCAAGCACCTCCTTGCCAGCGCCCGTGGGGCCCGTGACCAGGGTTGTCACCTGGGCAAGCGCCACTCGCTGAGCAAGAGCAAGAAGCTTCTGGCTCATTGGATCTGCAAAAACAAATGTCTTGGGGGCTGGTTTAGGAGCACTCTCTTGTCGCGCACTCGCACGACTCACGGGTGCTGCGGGCTTTGGCTGGACCGGAGGGCGCGTGGCGAGCTCAACGGCCGAGCGCCAGGAGTTCTCGTCGTAATCGTCGGCATCTAGTACATGGCATGCGCCTTTGCGCATGGCATCTACGGCAAGCCCCAGATTCTTGCCATCGAGTCTGCAGATGATGGGGATGTCTTGTTTGAATGCCTCGGTGAGCCTGCGAACCTCTGTGAGCAGGTCGGTGTTGCCCATCAGGCGAACCACCACAGCAGAGGCCTTGGTGAGCGCCTGGCGCAGGTCCTCTAGAGTGCGAACGGGCAGCAGGCATAGGCCAGCTGCAGCAAGACGGCCTCTTTCCATGTCGCCCGCTGGCGAGAATGGATCGAGCCAGAGCGCATTACAGGCTTGGTCGTTGGTGATGAGCACTGCTAACCCCTTGATGGATGTGTCCGAAGGGGTCAAAGCACTTGTCGTGCCAGAAGCGGCGACGTTTTTCCGACGGCAAGCCGGCAGGCGGTAAAGACGTGCCGGAGGGGTCAGGGTATGGGCCCAGAGCGCAGTTAGATCTCCACTTTTGCGCCCCCCGACTGGAGTCTTTTTGCATCCATAAGGCAAGCTGGCTCATACTCAAAAAATGAAATCAATCGCCTTCACTGCCCTGCTTTTTTTGACCCCTGCCGCTCTGGCTCAGGCTCCTGCGCCCAAGGCCAACCAGGCCAAATCCGCAGAGACACCAACCGCGCCCGTGCTCAACCCCAATGTCTGCATTCCTGTTGATGGGATGACATTCGAGCTCGCCGGGCCAGAGACCTTCCTTGTAAAGAAGGGAAAAGAGTCGGTGGCTCTCGTTCGAGTTGGGATGTTTCTTCCCGCCGGCATTAGCTCAATGCGATTTATGAGCAACGAGATCTGTCAGAACGGCACAAAGTCGAGCCTCATCGTCAACGAGATGCCCTACACGGTTCAGTCGATTCGTCGTTACTCAGAGGGCGGGCAGGTGCGCAACGCCACCATTAACGCCGCTGGAACCGCTGCGACCGTTGGCGACCAGTAGGGCCTTGCGCGAATAACCCATACAGCTGCGGCCATCCGCAGAGGCCACTTCTAGACAAGGCGCGCGCTTACTCTTAAAGCCCATGAGCTTGCACGAGTAAGGCAGCCGGGGGTCCCAGCTCACCGCAAAGTGTTGGCACGACCAGCAGTCTGGCCTCTGGCTAGGCTGCTGGCTTGCCATGCTCTTGCCTTAGCCCTTTAGCAGCTGCAACACCGACTGCTGACTCATATTGGCTTGGGCCAATACCGCAGTGGCTGCCTGCTGCATGATCTGGGTCTTCGCAAGCTCAGTTGAAGCGGCCGCATAGTCGGCATCCTGAATCTGAGAGCGAGAGGCCTCTTGGTTCACCGCCACGTTGCTCAGGTTATCCATGGCGTACTGAAGACGGTTCATCACCGCACCCATGTTGGCGCGCGTGGCGTTCACCCGATCCATCACCTTGTCGAGGTTGGCCAGAACGGCTGTGGCGCCTTGGCTTGTGGCAATGCTGTTTGTTGGGGTGGCGGCATCCACATCGCCCGTGATTTCTCCGGTGATGGGGCCGTTCTTGCCAAAGTCAGATAGGTCGATGGTGATGAGCTGGTTCGCTCCCGCTCCAACTTGGAAGGCGAGTCGACCAACCCGTGGGGGAGACATCTTGCTCACCGAGGCGTCAACCTCACCACCAAACTTCAGCTCCTGGAAACCCAGGGCCACGAAGTTGCTGTCGGCGGTGTAGCCCTTCACGCCTGGCTCAACAACAATCGGCGGTGTGGGCGGAGGGCTCGAGGGTGCAGAGGCTCCAGGAGGAAGTGGTCTTGGTGCCGGGGGGTTAGAGATAAGGGTAACCCGGCCGTAAACGGTGGCTGCAGCGCTACCCGCCGAGGTGGCAGTCAGGCCGGAGGCGGCTGAGGTAACCCCGGGCGCCGCGGCGGAACCGATAGCGAGGCCGAAATTGTCGGCAGACACCAATGGCGCTCCGCTTCCGGTGTTAAACCAGACTGACAAGTTACGACCGTCCGGCGCCTCAAGAGCCACGCCACCCGCGGTGGTCTTCGAGGCCTTGACTCCGGTTGCACCGAACTGTGCGTTGAGCTTGCTCACGACTTCGTCTGCGCGCTCTCCAGCAGTGCTACCCACGCTAAAGTCAATCTTTACATCAATTCCGTTTACAAAGAGGCTCTGGAGCCCAGTCGCGGAGCCACGGGCCGTCGTCGTGCCCTCGATACGCGCTGGATAGGCTTTTGCCGTCACTCCAGTTTGTGCGGTGGAGTCATTGATCGCTTTGGAGATAGCGAGGGCACTTGCCTGACGCGAGCTGCTCGCAGGAACGGTGCTTGAGACCGTGTCATCGGCAAGCGTAGTGGAGCGAATCGCCACACCGTTAATTACCAGGTCACCCGCGTTCAGGGGCTTCACATCTGTGGCCGAGGTCGCGACCGCACGAGGCATTGTCACCGACTGAGACTGATTGGTCGAGAAGTCCCCGACTGGGAGACGGGCGCGGGTGATGTCAAAGGTGGGGGTTGTTGTGATGGAGATGGGAGCCTCAACCTTGCTCTCAAGCGAATAGGTTCCGGCATTCACACCTACCCGAAGTCCTGTGCGCGATGCAAAGACCGAGTCTGCAACCGAAAGGTTGGAGAAGTTCACCTCAATGTTGCGGCCATCCTTTGCAACCAGCTGGATACCCTCCGCATCGTTGCCGGAGTCAACGGCCACCACGCCGGTCTGCTCAGAAATGAAGTTGATGGCATCGACCACCTTTGCCCTAGACTCTCGGGTGTTGTTGAGAACCGTATCAATCTTGGGTGAGGTGTAGCCGTTAATCACCACGTTTCCACTCACGGCACTGGTCGCGCTCATGGCGGTACCGGTCATGATGTTGGTGTTCACAATGGCATGCACACCTGTAGCGACTGTCTTACGATTAATCGCAGCAGCGAGCGCAATCGCACTTCCAGAGGCATTGGTGGGTGGCGAGACCTTATCGTCGCTCACGTAGGAGTCGCCAATGACCACACCGTTAATGATGAGATCGCCCGAGCGTAGTGGGGGCATAGAGCCCTCAACTTTCACGGCCAAGTTCGCAGCCCTGTTAGTTATATCGACCGAGGATCCCGAATAGTCCTTGAACGTGTAGACAAGCTGGTCCGATATGACCTTGGAGTTTTCCCCTGAGGCCGCGAAGGTGATAGATCCGTCGGAGGCAGCGAGGGTGCCGGTCATAGCCGTGCTGGTACCGTCGTTCCCCAAAAATGTTGCGGTAACCACCCCGCCTGAGGAGACATTGATCGTCAGTGCGCCACTTTTCGAGAATTTTCCGTTTGCGGCGAAAGACTCGTTCGCCGACGTGATTGCGTCTGCTGCAGTCGCGACTGCAACTGTGGTACCCGTAACGGTTCCCAGCGAAGTTGAAATATCGTCGACGTTACCCTCAGAGGCGCCGTAGGAAATCGTAACATCGGCGCCGCTAACAGAGACAGTTCTGCCAGATTGAGCTCCAAAGGTAGCCGACGCCTGTAAGGCCGCAGCTACATTAGCCGCAATATCGGAATCAGAGTCGCCATTCGATACGTCGATGTCAACTCCACCGACCGTAATCGTCCCAGCGGCGGTCGCAGCATTGGCGAAGGTAATCGTCTGCTTCTCTCCCGCATCCGCTCCAGAGATATCCCGGAACGTCGTGGGACTCACGAAGACCGTATCAAAGTCGGGGTTTGCTGTTGCTTTGTAAACAGGGCGCGCACCAACGGGGGAGCCGGTGGAGCCGTCGAGAATCTTAAATCCGTTCCACTCGGTCATGTCCGAGATGCGAACAATCTCTTTTTTGAGTTGCTGAAACTCCAGGTCCAGGTAGCCGCGCTGATCGCTTGCATTGGTATCGTTGATGGCCTGGATGGAGAGTTCGCGCATGCGCTGAAGCATGTCGGTGATCTGGGTTGTTGCCCCCTCTGCAGTCTGAATGAGGGAGATGGCATCGCCAGCATTGCGCACGGCCTGGTTCAGGGCCCGTATCTGCTGCGTCATGCGAGTTGCGATGGCGAGCCCCGCGGCATCATCGCCAGCGTGGTTAATGCGCTTTCCGGTAGAGAGTTGCTCCATAGCCTTGGTCTGCTCAAGGCCCGAGGCTTTGAGTGCCTGCTGCGAGAACAACGCTTTCGTATTCGTATTAATGACTGCCATTTTTCTCTCCTAGGCTTCGGGACCATCCCTCGGCTTATAGACCCCTTACTGGGTAGCGAAACCATTCATGCATGAGGTGTGCCAACTCAAAAAAACATCTGACTATGAAACCTAAACTATTGATCTAAAGTGATTTTTTCTTCTCTTGCCGCCCACCGGCAAACCCTGTCGAAATTGCGGCAGGGCTTTGCCGCCCGCTCGGAAAGCCGCATTTACTCAGTCTTTAGGCCCAAAAGAGCCGAGATCCCCTCGAACTCTCTCTCAAGCTCCGGGTGGTTGGGGTACTGCTCATGAGCAAGCATCACAGCACTTAAAGCTGCCGCTGGCTCAAGCGCACAGCGAAGCGAACGGATAAACATGAGGTGAGTGGTGACGGGCGCTGCGGGGCCCTGAACCTCCAGAAGCTCGTTGAGCACTACCACCGCCTCCTCCCAGTCTTCGCGAAGCATGGCAAGCAAGCCAGCTACGGCAAGAATGTCTTCGCTCTGGGGGTACAAGGCCAGTCCGGCCTGACCCAGTGCGTGGGCCAGGTCAACACGCTCCTCTGCAACAAGCTGCGCCACGGTGGCTCGAATCTCTTCGGGCGAGTACTTAGAGACACACTCTCCCGGGCGGTCGCCCACCATGATGGGAAGGCGGCTTTGAATAATGTCTTGATACAGATTGAGGTTCATGGCTGGCATCCATAGGTTGGTTGAACTTCGCAAACCTATGCAACGGCTATGCCAGAGTCTTATCCCCAAAAAGAAAAAACCCCGCCCGGAATCTCTTCCGGAGCGGGGTTGAAGAGACTACTGCAGCCTAACTTACTTGAGTAGCGCCAGAACCGTCTGAGGCTGTTGGTTAGCTTGAGCCAGCATGGCAGTCGCAGCCTGCTGAATGATCTGGGTTCGGGCCAACTCTGAGGACGCTGCCGCATAGTCCGTATCCATAATCCGCGACCGAGACGCAGAGATGTTGGTGGACACGTTTGCAAGATTATCGGCGTAATGCGAAAGCGTGTTGATATGCGCGCCGAATGTTCCCCGGCCTGTATCGATAGCAGTGATGTAACCATCGATATCGGCGACCGCATCCCCTGAGGCTAGCCCAGGGTCAGCGACTTCTGCCCCAAAGTCGTCAGTCGTTCCGTCTTGATCAATCGTGAGGGCGACGGCGCCATCATAGACGGCAATACCGTTCCACTTCGTGTTGGTGATGATATTCGTGATAGCAGTTCCAAGCGCCCCCATCTCAGCATCAATCGCGTCAGTCTGCTCGTCGCTCAAAATTTCGGTGTTTTGGGACTGAACTGCCAATTCGCGAGCTCGCAGAAGCATACTCATGACCTCTTCAAGACCGGCATCTGCGGTCTGGAGAAAGGAGATGCCGTCATTAATATTGCGAACGGCCATGTTCAGGCCTTTTACTTGGGACTGCAGCTTATCCCCAACCGCAAGACCAGCGGCATCCACGGCAGACGAGTTGATCCTTTTTCCGCTGGAGAGCTGCTCCATTGCTGTACTCATGCTTCGCTGATTCACGACAGCGGCAAACTGGCTGCGAAGTGAATTCACATTGGTATTAATGACGGACATAGTCTTCTCCTAAAGGGTCTAGATGGACAGGGCGCCATTTAGGCCCTGATGCACTAGGAATCGACCAGTACCCTCGAAACTTAAGCCCTCTCGTCGATCAAGAGTCCAACAAGGGTGTCAACAGCATCGGCAAACTTTATGACGGAGTCCGCTGGAATCTGGCGGATGAGTTCGCCTGTCTCCTTTTGAGTGACGCGGATAATGAGCTGACGAGATCCAAGATCAACCTCGAAGCCGACGCTCGTAGCGGATTGAGAAAGCAACTGGTTGATGCGAGTTATAGCCTGAGTTACCCTCGTTCGAGCGGACTCGATACCCTTGTCAACCAATTCCGACCGCGCCGCACGCCCCTGAGGGCCCAAGCTTTCGAGCGGGTTTGGGCGGTCTGCTTCTGGGCGAACGCCTGACTTCGGAAGAAGGATTTCTCCCCCGCCCGAGAAAGGTGCGGAAGGGGGGGCCGAGCGAACAACCAAGTCGGACACACTCATCAAGCCTCCCGAAGCTCAAGTGAAATAGTCAAGATTCGGCGGTCCGAATCTCCCCATCCTAATCGATCGGATAAAGGCTAGAAAACTTTAGCGCGGGCGACCTTAATTCTTGTAGGACGCGAGCATGCCATCAAACTGGCCCTTCAAACTTGCTTTAAGGCTGTTACTCTGACCGACTATATTCTCCATCGCTGAGAATTGCTTGGTGTAGCGCTCAAGAAGTCGCGACATCCGGTCATCGAGATCGCCTAGCTGCTTCGTATAACGTGTGACGTCCGAGTTCGCGCCAGTCGATGCGGTCAGTAAGATACCTCCCGGCGCCATGAGGCTCGACAATCTATCCAAAGCGGCCCCAGTGACGCCTTTGACGAGTTTCCCGTCGGAGTTCTTTGCAATACCAGTGAGGGTCCGCACGACTTCGTCAAAGCTTGCCTCGGTGGAGGCCTTGAACTTTGCCTCATCAAGGCTGGCAACACCTGTTTTGTCAACCGTCACCCCAATATCCCCAAGCCTCTTGATGTTTACTCCGGGCGTGCCCGAGTCGCTGGTCAACATAGCCCTTAATTGACTGCTCACTAGGCGAGCGGTGGGGTCGTTTTGGAGCGAGCCGCTATAAGTATCGGTGGCATCCTGCGAATTCTTGGCCCCGGCCAAAATCTTTAAATCAGACTGGGTGTCATTAAACGCCTTAATGAGCGCGTTGACCTTATCTTTGAGTGTCGACACGTCTCGAGTCGTCTGGACGGTGGCTGCGCCGATGGTCGGGGCCATTAATGTCAGCGTTGACCCAGCGATAATGTCGCTGACGGTGTTAGATGGGCGCTGGTAGAGAACACCATCGACCACCAATTGCGCATCCGAAGCTTCCTGTGAGATGGCTCCGACGGTATTTGCCGATGGCAAATCAAGAGTAACGCCACCAGAGTCTGAGATAGAAAAGGCATTGCTCGCCCCTGCGGGGCCCGACAATACAAGCTTGTACTTGCCAGCTTCTTGGCCGGGGAAGATGACATTAGCCGAAATGCCCACCTTCGCCTTGTTGACCGCGGCAGCAAAATCATCGAGGTTCAACTTGTAGCCGCTCGAGGCTGTATTTGAGATGGATACGGGGACTTCTAAATTGCTCTTCTTTCCGGCTACCGTCACTTCCATGGAAACAGTCAAGGACCCGTCAGCCGCAGTTGATGGAGAGAGGCTTCCGGCAAGATCAACATCCTTTCCAACGAGCCCCACCCCGCCAAATTGAATCTCCGACGTTTGGGGCTTTGCGAGCGAAATCACCTGCACAGAGTTAAGGCCTGTAGACGAGGCCGCCGTTGTCGAAACCGAAAAAGCAGCTGACTGACTATTGACCACACTCAGACTGTTTACACCACTGGGAGTGGATAGATCCGTAAAAGCCTTTTTGACAACATTTAAACCCGCCATCAAAGCGGCCAAGCCGGAGATCCGAGCCTTTGCCGATCCTATCTTGTCATCTAGAAGCTTCTTTTGGGGCGTTTTTTCAGCGTCCACCAAACTCTGGGCGAGCGACTTCGTATCAACGCCAGACCCTGCGCCGAGGGTGTTGACTATGTTTGCATTAATGGTGGCCATAGAGGTCTATTTGCTCAGGTTCAGGATTCGGCAGACGTGCCCAAAGCTTGAGGGCCTCAACGCAAATACTGAAACAAATTAAGCTGCGAAATCTTTGCAAAGCCCGACTGGCTGGCCTCAAGCGCCAACATCTGCTTTTGCATCTTGGTCACCGCCTCGGTGTAGTCCAAGTCCTCGGCGTTACTCAGAATGGTCTTGAGCTGCAGCTTGGTTTCATCGAGCACCGCGCGCTGGCCCTGAATCACGTTGGTGTCTGAGCCCACTCGCGCAACACTCAAGCTCACGCTCTGCGAGAGGTTGTCAATCTCAGAAATGCCCCGGTTCATCTTGGTCCGATCGGAACTTCGAACCGCATCCACCAGATCCTGAACGCTCTGAAAGAAGCTCACACCCTGCTGGGAGCCATCGTCTGCAGTTCGAACCACTCGGCTAAAGACCTGTGTGCCGGTGCGATTGCCCTGAATCTGGCGCTGGTCACCCACCTCCACCATGTTCACGGTCTCATCACCCTGATAAACGATGTTGCCATTGGCATCTGCACCAAAGGCGGGCGTTGTCACGCGCGAACCACTGAACAAATAGGCCCCATTCTCATCGCGCGTATTGGCAAAGGAGAGCAGGTCCTGCTGCAAGCCCTGCATCTCAATGGCCAGCGCCTCCCGGTCCTTTGCTCCATAGGTGTCGTTTGATGCCTGAACGGCAAGCTCCTTAAGGCGAGTTAACACGTCGCTCACACCCCCGAGGGCGCTCTCCTCTTTTTTCAGGCGGTTCTCTGTGCTCTGGATAGAGGTCTCAAAACTGTCTTGGCGGGCAAGAACGCTCTTGATTCGCTGAATGGCCGTTGCATCGTCAGGTGCGTCGCTGGGACTTAGAACCTTTTTTCCAGCAGAGAGCTGCGCCTGAGACTGCGCAAGGCTCGTCTGGCTATTGGTCATCTGGGTCACAGCCCGGTCAAAGAGGTAGCTCGTCGAGATCTTCATGGCGTTAACGAATTCCTAAGATGGAATCAAAGAGGGTGCTGGCGGTCTGCATTACCTTGGCAGAGGCCTGATAGGCCTGCTGATAGCGAATGAGGTCGGCTGCCTCCTGGTCCAGACTCACGCCTGAGACCTGGTCTCTGGCCTGCACCGCCTGATCCTTCACCACGGTGAGCGCCTTCTGGGCAATACCCGCCTGAAACGACACGTTGCCCGCATCGGACACCGACTTGCTATACGCCTCAGAGAGCGTGAGGCCCGTGCCATCACTTGCGCCCACAACTCGCTTACTCTGCAAAGCAGATAGTCGAATGGCGTTGCCGTTGTTTCCCACGCCGTCTTGGTCACCATCAACCGTGAACTCATCGCCCGCCACAGGGGGAATGTCCAAGGTGAGCTTCACCCCACGGTAGAGAATGCCTTGCGCTGCGTCATAGCTGCGATCGGCCACCACGCTGCCGGTGGTCTTATCAATAATCTGGAAACGATCTGGCGCCGTGAACACCACATTAAAGGGCTCGGCACGCAGGCTCTGAACGGGGTCACGCGAGCCCTGCGTATAGGTGGCATTAAGCTTGAAGTGGGCAGCCGAGTTCGTGCTGGTTGCAAAGACGTAGAGATCCTCTTTGACTTCGCCCTTGAGGTAGACCCCAGTGCGAAGTCCCAGCTTTGCAAGGCTCGTGCTCGTGCCGCTCGCACCCAAAGAGAGACGAATCTCTGAGTCTTCGGGCTTGGCATCGCTTTCCGTAGCAATCTTCTGGGTGAGCGTGAGGGTCTTGCCGCCCGAGGCTAGCGTGTTCACATTCACGGTTGTGTTGCTGCTCACCCCTCTGAGCCAGTCGCGAATCTTGGTGGCCACATCATCACCAGGAGAGACACTCAGGGCAGGTAGGGGCTTGCCGTTCAAAATGAGCTCGCCATCCTTAAAGAGCTGGGTCGTGCCGGTTGCGCCAGCGGTCAGAGTTGCCTGTGGAAGGGCAAAGGTTGTCACGGAGGCTGGGAGCGTCTTCACACTCCCCACCACGTGATCCTCATTCAGCTGCGGGATGCTCTGCACGGAGGCCTTGACGCCATAGAACACATCCATGCCCCGATAGGTCTCTTTGCCCGTGCCGTTGAGATACTGGGCGGAATAGCTCGAGCCCTGCGCGAAGTCCACGCCTGCGCGCTTGGCACTCGCCAACAAGGTCTCGCCGGCCTGGTCGATGAGGGCTGCCTTTTCATCCTCGGTGAGCGTCCGACCAAGGGCTGCCTGCTGCGCGCTAATAAGGGCATCGGCCATCTCGCGGCCTGCCAGATGGCGTCCATCTCGGGTGAGGACTTGCAGATCGGTGGGGTTCACCCCCACCTCATCGAGGTAAAGCACCACATCACGGTAGCCTGCGGGCACCACGGTCAGGGGCGTGGCCGGAACACGATTAAACGCAATACCGTTATCTGGGATGTCGCTGTTTTGAAGGATCTTGCCGTCTTCGCCCTTCACAAGGTTTAGCGCAATGGCTGCATCCTTGGGGTAAGACTCTGGAGCCTCTGTGAGGTCCGCGTTGGCCTTGCCCGGATTAAATTGGCTCTCAATGACGCGAAAGCGAGAGGCTGCTGCGACTCGGCCCGGATCGGTCTGGGCAAGCTGAATGCCCGCTGCAGAGGAGTTCTTAATGCGCAGATACAGCGTCTCTCCATCGCGGGGGCTGCCACTAAAGTCGATGGTGATGCCGTTAAGAGTAGCGCTCGATGTACCCTGAGCCACCTCTCCAGTTGCCGTGTCTGTCACCGTCCACTGGCCGCGCTCCACCGAGCCCGCGACCATGCCGTCTTTGCTGGTGGTGCTCACCTCGAGGCTGTAGGAGGCCAGAATGTCGCTTGAAACCACGAGCTGGTTGCCCACGCCGTTGGTCACTTTAATCTGGCGTCCAAACGCGCCATCAAGAGATGCGCCATTGCCCCCATCCAGAAATTGGCGAAGCTGCGTCTGGACATCGTTGACATTAAGTGCGCTTCCGGCGGGTAGGCTTGCGCCAGTCTGGTCTCGACCAGTGAGCGCAAATGAGCGGGTTGCGCCGTTAAAGCTCACATTAATCTGATCGCCCACCTTGTAGCTGCCCGACAAGGCAAGGATGTTGAGCTGGCCGGCATTGGCCGAGTAGTCCAGCCGAAGGGTGCTGTTGGAAAAGCGAGAGAGATCGGTGAGCGCTGCCGAGACATTGGTCTTGCTGCTACCGAGCGGGTCGGACACGCTGAACTGCGGATCAATCTTAAAGAGATCAAGACCATCTCGACCCAGCAGATCTACGCCCTGGCGGTGGATGGTGTTGGCCTCGGTGACGAGCGTGCGCGCTAGGTTATCGAGGTCATCCAAAACCGGCTGCAAAAGCTGGCTGCGAAAGTTTAGAAGCCCCGAAATACTGCCGCCAGAAAAGCCGGTGAGGGGCTCTGGGTTTGGTGACGATGCGTTTAGCACAAGGTCAGTCTTGCCCACCGAGGAGTCGTTAAAGACTGCGGTGAGAGGATTGGCGCCGTCCACGGTCACCAGGAAGCCTTGGTTCGCAGAGGCTCCAATGCTGACTGCCACCTGGCCGTTCGAGGACTCGGTCACGCGAATCTTTGCAAGCGCAGACATATCTCGTAGCAGCTGATCGCGCTGATCCATGAGCGCGGGAGGCTGGCGATCGAGAATCTTGGTCTTAGAGAGCTGCACGTTCACGGCCGAGAGCTGATCGGCTAGGCCGTTGAGCTTTGAGACCTGCGAATTAATGTTGTCTCGGGTCTCTTGGTCAATAAGTCCCAGCTGCGAATTCACGGTCTGAAAACGCTGAGCCAGAGAATCTGACTTACTCAGAAACTGATCGCGCAGGGTTACAGACGAGGCGTCCGTGGCCAACTGGCGAGCGGCATCGAAAAACTGATCGAAGGCCGAGAGCATGCCCACGTCTTGGTTACCCACAATGTCCACCACGCGATTGGCGTAACTCACCATGGGCTCTTGGGTGCTAAGTTCGGTGGTCGCGTTGCGAAGGCTGCTCTCAATAAAGTTGTCGTAGAGGCGCTTAACGCCCGTGACACTTGAGCCCGTGCCCATGAAGCTCGTACCAAACTCCTGGGGTCGGTTCTCCACCATGCCCGTGTCTTGACGGGTGTAGCCCGTGCTATCGACGTTGGCAATGTTGTTAGAGACCGTTCCCAGCGCTCGCTGGTAGGCCGCAACGGCCGATCCGGCAATGGCAACAAGGTCGCTCATGGTCTATGGCTCCTTACTGTCCCTTGTTGCCGGCCGTGGTCGTGGACACCACGAGGCGGTCTCTCTGTAGCGGCATGCGAGCCTTGTCCTGCGGCAACTTCATGCCGGCATCGGCACCCTCTGGCCGCAGGGTCATGGGCACCTGGTCGAGATGCAGGGGCAGACCCTTGGCGCGAGAGGCAAGCATCTCAGCAGAGCTTGGCGCGCCCGACTGATTGCGCTCTATGGCCTTCACCATGGTGTCTGCCAGGCCAAGTCCGCCGCGTTTGGCCATCTGACGTGCAACCTCTTGGTCAAAAAGGCCCTCATAAGTCTTGGTGGCATTGGAGCCCATGAGGTCACCCTCCTCGTTTGAGGCGCTGGCCTCCCTCATGGTCTTGAGCATCATCTGCAAGAAAATGGCTTCGAACTGCTCGGCTGCCTTTCGAACTGCAGCCTTGTCTTGTGATGCGTCTGTTCGGCTGCCTTTGGCCTTCAGCTCAGCCAGACCCGCAAAGTCAAATGCCGACTGAGGATCAGCCGGCAGGGATGCGGGAGAAGAAGGAAGAAGAGGCTGGCTCATCTTTAAATCACCACCAGCTCCGCACGAAGGCTGCCCGCACTCTTGAGCGCCTCAAGAATGGCAATGAGTGCCGAAGGCGTGGCACCCACCTGATTCACGGCATCCACAATCTGGCGAAGGTCCACACCCGGCTGGAAGAGGAACATGGGCTTGTTGGGCTCATTCACAGCAATGTCTGCGTTCTGAACCGGCGTGGTGGTGCCTTGGCCGAGCGCGTTGGGCTGGCTCACCTCGTTGGTGGCTGTGACAGTGACCGAGATGGTGCCGTGGGCAACCGCGGCAGCAGTCACCTTCACATTGCGGCTAATCACCACCGTGCCGGTTCTGGAATTCACCACCACCCGAGCAGGCGGCTCACCAGGCGTGATGTTGAGGTTTTCTACCATGCTCATGAAAGCCACACGCTGACCCGTGTCTTGCGGGGCGCGAATGGCCACCGAGACGCCATCGAGCGCCTTGGCTGTGCCCTCACCAAAGGTCTGGTTCACAGCGTTCACCACCGCATTGGTGGTGGTGAAGTCAGAGCTGTTCACGTTCAAAAGAACCATCTCGGCGGTATCGAAGGGAGTGGCCACTGAGCGCTCGACTATGGCGCCCGAAGGAATGCGCGCGGATGTGGGAACGCCCACCGTCACCTTGGAGCCGGCAGCCTCTTCGCTCACGCCCGTGGCTGTGAGTGCGCCCTGCGCCAGTGCGTACACCTGGCCGTCCACACCGCGAAGGCTGGTGAGGATGAGGTTGCCACCGCGAAGGCTCTTGGCCTTTCCAATGGCAGACACATTCACATCAATGCGCTGACCGGGCTTGGCAAAGCCAGGAATTTCTGCAGTCACCATCACCGCAGCGACGTTCTTTACATCGAGCTTGCCACTTGCAGCCGCGTCAAAGTCGCTGATCGAGCCATCGACGTTTACGCCCAGTCTGCTGAGCATGGCCCGCATGGTGCTTGCAGTGACCGAGACGTCTGCGCCGTCTCCGGTCCCCTCAAGGCCCACCACCAGGCCGTATCCGAGCAGCTGGTTAGCGCGCATGCTTGCCACCGAAGAAATATCTTTAATTCGGTCAGCCTGAGCCGATACACCGATTAGGGTGAGTGCGAGCAGAGCAAGGGTGCGCAAAAAAAATTTCATCTTAGAAAGGCCAGAAGCGATAGAGCAGATCAAGACCCCACGGCGTGCGACTTGCATTGGCAAGGTCACCCGTTCCTGTGTAAGCAATCTGGGCATTGGCCAGTCGCTTAGAGAACACCGTGCCGCTCGGAGAGATGTCCTCAGGGCGAACAATTCCCGCCACCCGCATGGTCTCTCCGCCCTCAGTCAGGTCGAGCACCTTCTCGCCCCGAACGACGAGGTTGCCGTTTGCAAGCACCTGGGTGACGGTGACCGCAATAGAGCCGGTGATGGTCATGTTCTGCTCGGCCGCACCTGTAGCCTTGCTGCTGAGCTTATCGCCGCTCACGTTTAAACCCTTGGTGGCACCCGGAAACGGCAGCTTCGGGATGAGAGCGGCTGCCGTGGCATTTGCGCTCTCGCGGGCACTCGAGAGGTTGTTATTGCGCTTGGCGTTGGGCGCCTCATCAAGCATCACGGTAATGATGTCGCCCACCTTGTAGTCGTGTTTGCGACCAAACCAGTTGTCGTTGCGGCCCCCGTTGTAAATAGATCCACTGGTGGCCACGGGGTTGTCCACGGGCAGCTCCAGCACGGGAGCAAATTCCTTGGGTGACATGCGCGCGGTCTGCTGGGTGGCGCACCCGCTCAAAGCGAGCATCACAGCACACACCACCACACCGCAAGAGCGAGGGAGATCAAACTTCATGGGCCAGTCCTCGCTTTACAGGTTCTGATTAATAAATCTCAGCATGCCGTCAACGGCTGAGATGCTCTTGGAGTTCACTTCATAGGCGCGCTGGGTCTCGATCATGTTGACCATCTCCTCGACCACGCTCACGTTGGAGGCCTCGAGCATGCCTTGACGAAGAAAGCCCGCGCCCTGAACGCCAGGAACAAGAACCTGGGGAGGGCCACTGGCTGCGGTCTGCTTGTAGAGGTTCTGGCCGATGGGCTGAAGCCCAGAAGCATTCACAAAGCGAGCCAGTGTGATCTGGCCGATCTGCTGCTGGCCACCGCCAGCCACGAGCTCGACGGTGACGATGCCATCACGACCTACTGTCACGGAGGAGGCATTCGCAGGAATAACAATGGCCGGCTGAAGAAGATCACCGTTGGCCGTGACGAGCTGGCCAGTGGCAGAGAGCTTAAAGCCACCGTCTCGAGAGTAGGCAAGTGTTCCGTCAGCCTGCGTGATTTGAAAGAAGCCAGGGCCGTCTACGGCAATGTCGAGGGCATTTTCAGTGTTGACCATGTTGCCCTGCGCGTGGATTTTTTCGTTGGCAAGAACGCGCGTACCGGTTCCGAGCATGAGGCCTGAAGGAGCCTGCGTGTTTGCGCCCGTCTGGCCACCGGCCTGACGAACGTTTTGGTAGAGAAGATCTTCGAAGACCGCCCGATCTCGCTTAAAGCCCGTTGTATTGACGTTGGCGAGGTTGTTTGAAATGACGCCCATGCGTCGTTGCTGGGCATCTAGGCCGGTCTTGGCAATCCAGAGTGAGGCATCCATGCGTGGCTCTCCTTAAGTTGCCATGAACTATGCAATTCGCGTGCCGGGGATTTAGGCCTTCAGAAGCTGAGACCCTGACTCGTCAATCTCCTTGGCCTGCTTGATAAAGCGAATGCCCGACTCAAAAGAGCGCTCCGCGTCAATGAGGCCCACGAGTGCCGTGATGGGATTCACAGAGCTGCCCTCAAGAGCGCCTTGGGTGAGCTTGGGTGAGTTGGGGCCCGTCGGAAAATCGCCAGGCTTTGGCTGCCCATTGACGAAGGGGTCAAAAAGGGTGTCTGTGCGGCGCACGAGCTGCATCTGGCTTGCATCTCGAAGCAGAATCTGACCAACCAAAACCTCCACCTGTGGGGCGGGCTGGGCCGGATCTTTCGCGTAGACCTGCCCGCGGTCCGTGATGTTGAATCCAAACCCCGCAGGAATAGATATGGGGGTGCCGCCCTCGCCGAGCACTGCAAAGCCCTGGCCATTTTCAAGCACCCCCTGCTCGTTCAGACGCAGATCTCCTCTGCGAGTGAAGGCGGTGGCGCCATCTCGACCACGCACGCCCATCACGGTCTTCTGCTGAAGGGCAATATCGGTGGGCTTTCCCGTAACGATGAGGGGGCCCGAATCAAGCTGAATGAAGTCTTTGGCCGCAATCTGAGGCGAAAAACGCGTGTCATAGCCGCTCCCCTCGGTCTTAATGGCCTCGTATGCCACCTCGTAACTGCGCTTAAAGCCGGTGGTTGTAATGTTGGCCACTTCGTTGGTGAGCACCTGGCGAGCAAGACGCCGCTCGTTAATGGCGTTCAGGGAGGTAAAGGCAAGACGATCCATGGCGAAGTCTTATTTAGGCATTAGCTGCGCAGGTTGATGATGGCCTGCGTGAGCGTGTTGTTCGTCTCAATCGCCTTGGCGTTGGCCTGGAAGTTTCGCTGTGCAGTGATTAGCTCAATCAGCTCGCTGGTGAGGTCGACGTTCGCACGCTCACGGGCACCGGCTTTCACAGTTCCGAATCCAGCGGTTCCTGCTTCACCAAGGGTTGCTGTTCCCGACTTAGACGTTGCATAGAAACTCGCATCACCAATCTGGCGCAGTCCCGTGGGCGCAGTGAAGTTGGCCAAAACCACCTTGGCGAGGTTCTTTTGGGTGCCGTTGGAGTAGTTCGCTGAGACCAGGCCGTTATCACCAATGTCCAGACCGATGAGGTCACCCTCGGGGCGTCCGTTCTGGTTTTGAGAGAGCACCGAGAAGGGCGAGGAGTACTGGGTAGAGCCGTTGTAATCAATCGCAAACTTCAGCGTCGCGCCCGTGTCACCAATGGTGGTGGCCTTAAACGATGTGGGCGAGAGCGGCGAGACCAGCTTACCAGCCGTATCGAAGGTGAGTTCGCCCTTCTCGAGGAAGATGGGCGACCAGAGGTTCAAGGTCTCTGCCTCCGAGAACGAACCGGGGTCGGTGGTCTCAAGGCCATCGCGATCCACGTAAAGCGGAAAGCCCGCGTCATTTCGAGCCTGAGGGGGCGTGAGCCACTGGCTGGTCGATCCTCGCGCGCTCGGAACATCGGCTAGACCCCAGATGCTGTTCGCAGACACCTTCAAGAAGGAGTCGTTACCCGAGGTGCCGGTGGTGAATTGGAAGTAGCTCTGGCCGGCACTGTTTTGCAGGATGTCTACCTTGGCTCCGCTGACTGTTCGGCCAAAGCTGTCTGCAAGGGCGTTGATTCGACGCTCGAGCTCAGTCTTAAACTCACCTGCGGTGTAGTCGGCCTTGGGCGGGATGGTCACGAGCCCCGTGACGTTATCCACGGTCACCACGAACGAGTTGTTTGACGCATCAACCCGGAACTTGTTATTGATGTTTAGACCAATCGGGTTACCTTGCAGGACGGCCGGCGAGGACGCAATACCGCGCAACGGGGTGGCCGATGTGGTGACCTCTGTTCCCGTGGTTGAGGTGGGAAAACCAAAGAGCGCGTTTGCCGTGGCGCTCGCGTTACTAATCTTGATGCTGGAGGAGTCACCCGTCTGGCCCGATGCAACTCGGAAGACGCGTGCGGTGTCGTCAAAGGTCACCTTTACGCCGTAGCGCTGCTCTAAAGAGTCTCGGATAAGCGCTCCATTCGGGGGGGTCGACACGCCGTACTGACCGGTCGCGCCGTCGGTTAGAGTCGGAAGAACCTCAAGTGAGAGAAGGTCGTTTCGAGTGTCGCCCCCCGAACTCACGTACACGTCCTTCGCAGTGCTGCTCTTGAAGGTAAAGCCCTGGGTCTTCGGGTCAAACCCCACCGTAATCGTCTTCAGATTTGCTTTTAGCGTCGCGTCCGACGTCGCGTCGGCGGCAGCATTGATCTTGCGCTGAATGGCGGCCACTACATCCGACGTTTTAACAGCGGAGAGGCTGGTGAAGTCGGCATTTGCTGAGGGCGGCTCGGTCAGCGAGATGGTGACGGTCTGACCTGCGGTTGGCGAGGCACCAGCAGTATCAACCACTGCAACCTTCAGGAGATCGACCTTGCCGTTGTTCTTTAGGGAGGTGAAATCGAAGTAACGCTCATCGCCCAGCTGCTTATTAATGATGTTTGTGATCTCTGCGGCCATCTCTGCGCCGGTGTACTTCGTGGTCGAGCCATTGAGGTAGGAGAGGTCGACCGTGACAGGGAGCTTGGAGCCATCGACATTCAGCTTGAACGTAATGTCACCTGCGTTAGACGTACCAGCCGTGAAGTTCTCGCCCGACGTCTGCGCGGTCGTCGTAGCCCCCGATGTAATTGTGAAATTGGTGGCTGCGATTGAGTTGGTGCCGGTTTTTGTCAAAACCAGTGCACCCGAACCGCTCACAGACGCCGTGTAGGTAAGACTCGCGGCGTTAATCTTTGCCGCAATCTGGCTGGCGACAGTGGATGACGTGGACGAAGGGCCAGCGAGTACTGCCAAGGTGGTTGTTCCGTCGTCGAACGAGTAATAGTTCCCGGCGGTTACTGAGCTAATAACTGGAAGAGTTCTTGAGTCACCCACTGCTGCAGCACTCGTCGAGACGGTGCTCGGTGAGCTCGTATCCATACTTTGAAATTTAGGGGCGAAATCAGTGGGCAGTGGCACCCCCTTTGCAGAGGAGGCAAGTACCAAGGCTGAGCCACTAACACTTGCGGTGTATGGGGCCGGTGAGGCATTGATGAGGTCCCGAAGACCGTTCAGAACATCGGTGGCGTTCGTGCTCGGAGCAGTGACCTGGAAGGTGCGAGTTCCGTCAGTGAAGGCATAGACCTGACCCTGCGCTGCGCTGCTCAGCGTTGGCATGGTCACACTCTGCGCTGCGGGCACCACAGGCGTAGAGAGCTGGCCGAGCTTGGTCTGAACGTCAAATCCGTTTTTCCAGTCCGTGACCAAGGCCACGTTCATCGGGTCACCGGCCACGCTCGCAGGAGACGAGGCCTCGGGATTCTTCAGATCGTTGTATTTGAAGAGCTTGGTAACACCGCGAGCAATGTTTTCTGCGGGAATGTCGCCCTCAGACTTGATCTCGCCATACTTATTAACGTAGTACTTGCCGCCCTTTTCGTCGCTCGCCTGGATGAGGAGCTCGTCAAGCTTGGTGTCACCAATGTAGACATAGGTCTGCCACTTGTTGTTGGGGTCGGCTGGGGTCGCGGCCTTGGTCTTCTTGTAGTAAACGGTTGCAAGGTAGCTGTTACCACCCGCGTCGAACACCGTCACCGCGGTGTTGAGGTTGTATGTTGTTGCGTCGTTCTTATCAAACGGAGCGGTAATAACGGTTCCGCTTGCCGGCAGGTTCAGGCCCAGCTCCACATTGGTGGTCTGGCGTGCGTCGCCCGTGGTCGCCTTGGGAATAATGAGCTTCTTCAGGTTTGTAAGGTCAGCTTTTCCGGAGGAGTCCACGGTTGCCGCTTGGAGCGCCTGGCCGGCTGAGTTCACCACCGCAAGAGATGAGTCCAGAACAAAGGTTCCGTTTCGGGTGTAAATGTCCTGCAGTCCGTCTGCAGACTTCAGCGGAAAGAAGCCGTCACCGGTAATGGCAATGTCTAGCGAGCTTGCAGACACCTGAATGTTTCCCTGAGAGAACTCTTGGGTCACCGACTTGAGCGACACACCCTGACCAATCACAGAGGAGGCCTTTTGCAGAGGCGAGGTCGCGAAGATGTCTCCAAAGTCTGCACGCGAGCGCTTAAAGCCAGTCGTTCCCACGTTGGCAATGTTGTTCGACGTGACTGAGAGCTGCGCAGTTGCAGCGTTCAGACCAGTTAGGGCGGTATAGAAGGACATGTCGGACTCTCCTGGGGCTCTGGCTAGGCTTAGCCTTTAATCTGTTTAACTTGACTGAAGTTCACGGTGGCGCCGCTCTGGGTCTCAATCACCAGATCGCTGCCATCCGAATTCATGGTGACGCCCTTTACGACGTCGGGCGTGGCAATGGGCACCTTGGTTACCGTGCCACCCATTCCCGTGACGGTGGCCACCACCTTGTAGCTGCCATCAGTCATTTTTGTTCCGGCGTTGTCGGTGCCGTCCCAGCGAACCGTGACGTCTCCGGGCAACTGACGGCCAAGCTCCTGGCTCTTCACAAGAACGCCGTTAGCGTCATAGACGCTCAGATTGACTGCGCGCGCGCCCTCAGGAACGCTAATGACGCCGCTGATTGGCGCTCCGTTTTTAAGAATGGCTGGACCATTGGGAACGGCAACCTGCTTTCCAATGAGGGCTGAACCATTCAGGAGTTGCTGGCCCTTGAGCGTTGCAATGAGGGTATTGAGGTTGGTGCTCATATTGGTTGTTGCTTCCAGCTGCGAGAACTGCGCAAGCTGAGCCACAAACTGCTCGTTCTGCATGGGGTCAAGCGGGTTCTGGTTCTTGAGCTGCGTGGTAAACAGCGTTAAGAACTCCTTTTGACCCATCTGCTCGTTCTGAACCTTGGTGTAGTCAACCTTTTGCGAGCCCGCCAGGGTGGGGATCGATGCAGGGGGTGTGTAGGTGCTTGCGTTCACACTCATGCCTTGGTTACCTCCAGCGTTTTCATCATGAGAGCCTTGGCGGTATTCACCACCTCAACGTTGTTCTGGTAGGCGCGTGCGGCGGCCATCATCTCCACCATCTCAGTCACCTCGTTCACGTTCGACATGTAGACGTAGCCGTCTTTGTCGGCGTTGGGGCTGCCCGGCTCATACACACGTGGGTTGGGGTTTTGCAGATCCACAATGTTGGCTACGCGCACGCCGCCCACGTACTGCGCACCTGCGTGCGTGTCCGACTGCTGCATCAGGGCCTTAAAGACCGAGCGCTTTGCCTTGAACGCACCGTCCTCTGTGGGGGCGGTTGTGTTTTGGTTGGCCAGGTTGGAGGCGGTAAGGTTCATGCGCGTGAGCTGCGCATGAAGGGCTGTGCCGGCAACGCCAAAGATGTTGTCAATCATGTGGGATTCCCCTTGCCTTAGTCGCCACGCAGGGCTTTTCGAATGCCCGAGATGCGATTCTCAAGAAACATCAAGGTGGCCTGGTAGTCGGCTGTAGCCTTGCCAAACTGGGCCTGCTCAACGGCCATCTCAACGGTGTTTCCGTCGGTAGCGCTGTTAAACGGTGTACGAAAGAGCGTTCCGTCGGTGTCGTTTCCGAGGGATGCGGTCTGGATGTGTTTGTCCTGGGTGGTGCGCATGGTCACGCCCTCCACGCCAGCAATGAGCTTTTTAAAGTCGAGATCGCGAGCCTTGTAGTTGGGGGTGTCCGCATTGGCAATGTTTTGAGACAACATTTCGACGCGACGATTCCGAACCGCCAGCGCGCGCTCATGTATGCCCAATGCGTTATCGAAGAGACCCATGCTCAAAACCCCCTAAAGGATTCAACTCATTCCACGACTAGCAATCCATGTGCCAGTGGCCGTCGGCAAGGGCTTGCCGCGCTGCTGAGCGAGCAGGTGGGAATAGAGCTTGGTGCTTGCGTTCTCTACGAGCCCCTTGCGCAGCGAGGCCCGCGTAATGGCCCCATTGGGGTCCGCACCCTCATAGAGTTTTCTTGCCTGGGGGCCGGGGATGGCAAGGGGGGCATGAAGTTGCCGCTCTTGCCGGCTCGAGGGGTGCAGCACAGTGAGGTAGAGGGTGTCGAGCGAGGCAGGCTTATAGGCCGAGAGCCCCGTGTCTGCAAAGTACTGATCAACGAGGTCGAGCTGCTCAAGCGTGCTGAGCTTGAGAATCTTCTCGGGGTTCTTGCCATAGCCCACGCTTGCGGCACCGCGATCGGGGCCACTACAAAACTGAATGATTCCGTGGCAATTGCCGTTGGTGGCCTTGGGGTTCATGCCATCACTCTCCATGAGCACCACGCGGGCAAAATCGTCTGGAACGAATTTGTGCACGCGCGCCATGTCAAGAATTCGGCGGCGAACCTCGTCTTGATCGGCCGCGGGCACATAGCCCAGCTCAACCGCCCTGCTCAGTGTGCGCTCCAAGACCCGATGCGCGCTCTGGGTGGGCGGGGCCATCGACACCGCAGAGACGGCACTTGGCGCCGACCCCTCGGAAGAGGCGCGCAGAGCCGACGAAAAATCGATGACCTGTCCGGCAAAGATGAGATCTGGATTGCCAATGCCGTTTTGCTCGGCCACCCTGCGGGTGGCGGCCATCACATCTTTGAATGGCATGGCAGAAGCATCGGCTCCCTCGGTCCGAAGTGCCCTTCGGGTGAGTGCGAGCAGGGTGTCGCCAGATTGGACTTGGACTTTCATGATCCAAACCCAATGCATGGGCTATGCCAAGGCGCTTGCTGCTTGGCGCGCGGCTTGCTTGAGAGGGTCTATGAAGAAAAAACCGACAGCCCAACTCGGGCGCCTGGTCCTCTGCCCCCTGCTTCTGTGGTCGGCCCAGGCCGCCCTTGCCCAGCCCCCAAGCTTGGAAGAGGCCCGCGCGCGCCTCGATAAGGAGGCAGCAGTCTGGATCTCAGGCTTAACCGGCCAAAAAGAAAAAGATCTGAAATTCGCCCCGCTCGATGCCCGAGTGCCGGTGCAGGCCTGCACGAGCGCCTGGAGCTTTGACCAACCCTTTGGCCCCGGTCGCGGTCTTCGCGCTCGCTGCAAAGAGCCAAAACAACAACTCTTTTTAAGTCAGAGCACCGAGCCGGTCATGCCAGCCGGCCTGAGCTCCCCGGCCGAAGCGGCCTTCCGCCCCAGCGCTGCCGCAACGAAAAAGAAGGTACTCGTTGCAAAGACCAACCTCAATGCGCAGCAGCCCATCGACCCAAGCCAGCTTGAGCTGCGCGAGGAAGAGATTCATGGGCCCGCCTCCGAGTACTTCACCGCAACAGAGGGGCTTGAGTATGCGCAGGCCATTCGAACCATCAAAGCGGGCGAGCCGCTTCGCAGTCGAGACATTCAGCCGGCCATTCTGGTTCGTCGCGGTCAGCAGGTTCTGCTCGCCATCGAATCCGTCCCAGGCTTGAGCGTGCGGGTTCGTCTTGAGGCGCAAGAAGATGGTCGCTTTGGTCAGCAGATTCCCTTTAGAAACAAGGAGTCTGGCCGACTTACCTCAGGGCAGGTCACTGGGCCAGGCCAAGCACGCGGTCTTTAGCATGCGGCCCTCAAATCGCGCTCAAGTTTGGCGCAAAGCGCCCGATTCCACTGGTAAGCGGTAGAATTCCGTCCAACCGGAGGCGAACGTCATGTCCGATGCTATTCATAATGTGGCCCGATCAGCGGGCGTCGATGTCTCGGCCGATTTTCGCCTGAAGAAGGCAGAAGACGCCAAAAAAGCGGCCCGCCAGGCGGCGCCCGGGCCTTCGGCTGGCCTGAAGGACGATAAGGTCGAACTCAGCGACACCGCCAAGCGGGTCATGAGCGGACCAGACTTCGATGCGGCCAAAGTCGATCGCATCAAAAAGGCCATTCAAGAAGGCAGCTACCCGGTAGATGCCCGCAAAGTGGCCCAGAGCTTCGCTGAGCTCGAGAAGCTCATCTAAGGGTGATCTCAGCGCAGGACGCATCCCTCCTTGCCGAGCGGCTGCTTGCCCTGCTCGATGAGGAATTCGAAGTCCTCAAGGTCCAAAATCTCGACGCGTTCGAGAGCCTTCAGCCCGAGAAGGGCGACATCATCAAGCAACTCTCGGGCCTCGCCCTTCCCGAAGATGGCCCAGAGTCGCTTGCCTGGGACGGCTTTCGCGCCCAGATTCGCGACTGCGCCGATCGCCACCGCCGCAACGAGATTCTCATTCAACGAAAGCTCGAGGCCATTCGCGCCGCTCTCAAAACCCTGCAAGGTCCCGACCCCTTAAATGCCGTTGAGGTATACGACCGCATGGGTCGCATGTCCTCTGCCCGGAGGGGCCGAGGGCTGGCTGACGCCTAAAACCATACCCTAGCGCTTCTGGAATGTGTTTTGCTCCCTCTCGGGGCAAACCAATCGGAGTGCGCGATGCCCACCTCTGTTAGCAACTCTTCAAGTACAACCGCCCTGCCCCTGAGTTCGGCAAGAACTCGATCTTTTGGGTTGTGGGAGTCATCTTTCCCCGCAAAACTTAGCGCCCTGAAAGCCAAGCTGAGCTCCCTTGACTCGGAGTACGAGAAGTTAACGAAGCTTGGTGATCTTGTAAGTGCAAAGGCCACACTTGAGGAGAGAAAGCGACTCGAGAGCTCGAGCGGAGCCAGAGACTTACTGCAGACTGAGCAGACGATTGCCGACTTAAACGACGAGGCAAAGCGGACCCTCACGGCCGCCGGCCTTGCAGACCTAACGGGATTTCCCGGAGGGGTGACCTGGCTTGACGCCCGGGCAATGGTCGCAAAGATCATTGAAAAGCGTGAGATCAACTCAAGCGACCTGAAGGCCCTCGTCAACAGCCTCAAAGCTGCAAAGCTAATCGAGAAGGGCGATCCCATCCCGGCCGAATTGCAATCAGCTGCTATCGAGTTAAAGAGCAATCCCACCAAGCTCGACGCCCTTTACTACACTCCTCCTCGTAGCACCTCAGCCGAGGCGCTCGCATCAGAGAAGAAAACCCAAGAAAAGGCAAAGGCAGCTCTCCTGAAGAGCTGGCCCGCTGAGATCGCCCCCCTTGCCAACGGCCTGCCAGATGGTTTCCCCACAAACCTCGACTGGGTCTACCTCCAGAAAATAATCTCGGTTCCCAAGGTTGATGGGATTGAGCTCGACCAAGACCTTCTTGCCAAGACCCGGCTCGCCACAGCTCGACTGGCAGAGGCTGGCATCACATCGATTTATCCTGCCTGGCCGCCGGGCACAACCGTGCTTGAGGCCCTCGAGGACGCTCTCAAGCTCGATAAAAACAACATCCTCTCTGGCGCCTTCACTCCCAAGCCCGACCCACAAGACCCAAAGAAGGAGAAGAAGCTTCCAGCGGAGCTAAGCCTGACCGATTTCCCCACCGGGCTGACGCGCTATCAGGTCTTTAAGTTTGTGGAGGACTCCAAAAAGCCGGGTCGCATCGACTCGGACAAGCGGACTGCCGAGATCGCCGCATCAAAGAGCCTCAGGGACATCGGCATCACGAACATCTCAACCTTTGTTGCCAAGGGCACGACCGCGCCGTCCCAGATTCTGAGTCAGCTCCAGAAGAACCCCCAGCTCGTGAAGCAGGAGACGCCAAGCAAGCCGGTGTGGGTCACCCCGGGACCGAATGATCGACTCGTCCTCTCAGGGGCCGTGTCGGGTGCGGCCTACCGAGAGGCGCTGGTCAATCACCTCGCAAAGTTCAACCCCAAATACTCCCTCGATGAAATTCGGCAGCGGCTTGGATTCAAGACCTAGTTCGAGTCTTTGACCTCATCCCCCGGACGCATTCCTTTGAGCCAGTAAGCCCAAGAGAGAATCACCGCAACCGCCGTATAGAGGCGCTCGGGGATCTCCTGCTCAAGGTCCAACTCCGAGAGCATGGCCACCAGCTGCGGGTCTTTGGCAATGTAGACCCCATGGCGCCGAGCCTCCTCGAGAATCATTTCTGCAAGCTCACCCTGGCCCTTGGCCACAACAACCGGGGCCTTGTTCTTGCCGTACTCCATGGCAATGGCCTCTAAATCTTCTCGGTGCACGCGGCTAATCACGCTCTTTCCCCGAACCCTAGGCCTTTAAATCCAAAACATAACCCGGAGCTAGTGCTCGCTCCTGAGGAAGATCCAAAGATTCGGGCTTGCGGCCATGAATGATGGTCATCTGCTCCAGGGAGAGCCCCGCCTGCTCGAGGTCCTCACGCAACTCCGATACGGCCTTTCGGGCACGGGTCGCGACATCCTCTCGGTCGGCCCACATCGAGAGCTCCAGTCGCTTTTCTAACTGGACCTTGGCACTCAGCCAGAGTTCCCCGAGCGAGGGGCTATCGGTGTGGATATCGATGGTCATGGGCGGGTTGGGCTGCTCGTCTGTTTTGCTCCCCCGAAAAAAGCGCACCGCGACCGGTGAGGCATCCCTAAACGGAATAACAAAGCTCGCCAGCAACTCCTTATTGCTGTGGGCCGCATACGCATCGGCCTGGGCCGACTGAATCTCTCGGAGGGCCGAATTCATCGCCTCACGAACCTCAGGATTCGACTGCGCATCAGCATTGAGGGACCGAAGCGCGTCTGTGAGTAATTGCTTCAGGTCACCCTCGATCGATGCGCCCGATCGCAGTCGGGCCTCGGTGAGTAGCCCAGACGCGCGCAAGGCCCAGCGCACACCGTCGGCCGAGAGCCGCCCCATGGAGAGTCGACTCTTGGGCAGAAGTGGGCTCGACAAGATCTGGGCAATGACCGAGAGGTCAGCCGAGCGAGCAAAAAAAGCAGCTATCGACGGGCTCATCGCAGCAGAGCCCGCAGCGGCGATGTTGGACTGCGCAAGGGCGGCCGTAACAAGCGCAATCGAATCGGCAGCCTGGGCCTGAGAAGCCGCAGGCGGGGGCAGAGGACTGAGTGCGAGGCCATTTGGTGTTTCAACCACCCGTGCGCTCACCACATCGCCGGGACGCAGTCTGCTCTGCGGGCCCAGCTCGATGGCCTGGCCACGAAGCAGGAGCACGAGGCCCTCTGCGCGCGACTCGACCACACCACTCACCACCTGGTTCGGCGCAAGGTCGAGTTCTCGACCCACCTGCTCAAAAACCGGCAGAAGTCGGCCCTCAAGGTAGATCGGGTTGAGCCGGCCCCCAGCAAGGCCGATGGCCTCTGGACCGGTGAGCACAACAGACCCCTTAGCGAGGGAAGCGAACCCAACCCTCTTTCGGGTCGGGCTCACCAGAGGCAGAGGGCTTGGGGCTCACGGGCATGACCTCTACCTTCATCGAGGAGGCACCTTGCCCATATGGGGCAGACATCCCGGACTTGGGTGCGGCCATGGCGGCAGGCATCCGGCCGGTGAGCATGGAATAGAGCTGGTCTTGGCTCGGAAGCTTGAGTGCAGCGCCCACCACAGGCCGCGTAGCATTGCCTTTCACAAAGGCATCGGGGTTGAGCTTCACGATGGCCGCGTAGAGCGGCTTTTTGTCGAGCACCAAGTCGGGCATGACGCGCTTGAGGATGCGCTCGAGTGTGTCTCCGCGCTGAATGATGACCGTATCGAATGCAGGTGCGGCCGCTGCGGCGGGAGCGCCATGGCCGGAAGAGCCGTGTGAGTCGTCGGGCGCCATGAGCGTGCGCAGGGCATTGGCCGTGTCAGGCGTGGTTGCGGCAAGAAGGGGCTGAGCAGAGAGCGCAGCCAGCGCGAGAGCAAGAAGGGTCTTTTTCATCGGAAATCCTTTTTAAAAGGGCATCGCCACAAGCTGTTCTATCGATTCCGGGGCTGGCCCCGCGATCACGCGAATCACTGCCCGATCTTCCGTGACAGCGATGATCTCCGCAAGCGCAAGGGCCTCGACCACGCCGGGCTCAAGCACGTGTCGGGGAAGTTTGCCCCGGGGAGCCAGAAGGAGTCTCTCACCCCTATCGAGACCGACTCTGCGGCCTGCATTGATGAGAAGCTCCCCCGATCGAGTGCGCTCGAGAACGGGATAGTCGGGCATGCCACAGCCAAGTCCATCTCGGAAGGCCGCCTGCAAAGACTTAAAAGCCGACTGAGTGGCCGCCGGGTCGGCAAGAACCACCTGCAGGCTATCGAGATATCCACCTGAGGCGCGACGCAGTCTGAGCTGAACCTGGCTCGACCAGATCTCTCGTGGACTGGAAGGCTGGGAGAGGGAAATCACAAGGGCAACCAGGCCCTCTGTCGGCGGGGGGTCGGACAGACCGAGGCTCACCATGGAATCGGAGACCCACTGAGGCCGGTCGGTGGCAGAGGCCAGAATAGGGGCAGTGCCCAGGTCGATGAGCTGCATCGACACGATAAATGGCGCCGCATCGACAACGCGGTTGAGCAGGGCCCGATCGTAAGTCGCTCTGGGTCCGGGCCGCTGAGCCTGCGTGAGTGCCCAGCCGGTCTCGGCTGCCAACACAGTCATAAGCTCTTGACTGAACTGCTCAGACAGACGCGAGAGCGTTGCAGCAGAGAGAAACCGGCCCCCCTGAGGACGCCTCACCTCAAAGACTGCGTGGCGCTTATAGCGACGGTTGCCCTCACAAATCTCGGCGCGGGTGGAGGGCTCAACGGAGCGGGCCGAGGCCTGCGGCCGGGCTCGAACATCTGAGGTAAACCGGGCGGACTCAAAGAGCCGACCCTGAAAATCGATCCAGGCGGCTGACTGGACCCGTGTTGAGGCGCGTGTGGCCGCCTCAATGAGTTCGCTGCGAATGGCCTCAAGTTCTTCTGCCGCAGAGCGGCCGGAGTTTGCCGCTGCGACCGCAAAGAGCGGCAAGAGTGCGACGCCGCAGACCAACACTGGGCGGATGATGGCTGAGCAACGCATCACCGCGCACTCCCCAGGGAATCTATCGACGTGCGGTGAGCTGCTCGACGAAGAGGGCGCGGATATCGGCAACCACCCTCGCATCAAGGCTCAGGGTGGTCTCGTAGGTGTCCTCGCCCACGGGATTGATGCTCTCGAGACGGGCGCCGTAAATGATGCCCTCGACTCGGGTGCGGAAGCTATCGGAACGGATGACCATGTCGGCCACAGTGGTCGTGGCATCGAGCTGTTGGCCATAGACCTGCTCAGTCAGGCTGCGATAGGCGTCGAGCTTGGAGGCCCGAATAGCCATGAGGCGCTGCTGAGTCTGAACCTTATGGGGCTGCACACTCACCACGGCATAGCCCGTGGCGGTGAAGGCCTCGCGACGCTCAGCAAGCGGAGAGACCATTGATGCAGGCGTGGGCTTGGCCGAATCGCCCACCAGCGCGGGATAGCGCTCAGCAACGGGTTTAGCGGCCGGAGCAGCAGGCGCGGGCGCAGGGGCAGCCATGGGCGCGGGCTCAACAGAGGCCTTGGGCATATTGGCGGTACATGCCGACAGAGCGAGGGCCATTGCGGGTAAGACAAAGCCGATTGTGCGGTGATTCATTTCACTAACTCCTTGAATATGAAAAGCCAAAGGCTTTATCTGTATCATCTCTTCAACTTAAATCGGCACCAACTACGCGGGCTTTAGCCCTCAAATCGGGGTGCCCCCACGTGGACACGATACTTGGAAACGTCTAACTCCATGATCGGCCAGAGCCAAGCGACCTTAAGCCTTCGGTCTCTTATTCGCTCCGTCGCTCCATCAGACGCAACCGTTCTCATCATTGGAGAGAGTGGGACCGGCAAAGAACTGGTCGCCCGCGCCCTCCATGAGCAGTCTCAGAGGAACAAAGCGCAATTCGTGCCAGTTAATTGTGGAGCCATTCCTCGCGAGCTCCTCGAGAGCGAACTCTTTGGTCATCGAAAGGGTGCATTCACTGGGGCCGTGGCCGACCGAGTGGGCCGATTCGAGCTGGCGCACGGCGGAACGCTCTTTTTGGACGAGATTGGAGACCTGGCATTAGACATGCAGGTCAAGCTGCTTCGGGTCATCCAAGAGAGAACCGTCGACCCTGTGGGCAGCACCAAGCCTGTGAGTGTGGATGTGCGGGTGGTAGCGGCCACTCACCGCGATCTTGAGCACGAGGTGGCCGAGGGTCGCTTCCGCGAAGACCTCTACTACCGCCTGAATGTTTTGCCGGTCGCCACCCCTCCCCTGCGCGATCGCATCGAGGATCTGCCGCTCCTTATTGAGCACTTTGCCCGCTTGCACGCCACCAAGGGCTGCTCCCCGGTGCGTTTCGCTGAAAGCCTCATGGAGGAGCTCTGTGCCTATGCCTGGCCTGGCAATATCAGAGAGCTCTCCAACCTCGTGGCCAGATTTAGTGCGCTCTTCTCAGGTCAGCAGATCTGCTACTACGACATCCCCCAGAGCATGCTTCCAAGGGGTCTTCGAGAGAAGAGCCCCAAGGCGGCCACCAAGCCGCCAGCGAAAATGAATGGTCACCACCCCGTGAATGGCCAGGCCCAGGCGCCAGAGGTCTCGCACGTCAACGGTGCCCACAATCCCGTGGAAGACCTCATTACGTTTACCCAGGGGCCCGCGCTTTTCGCGCTCGATGGCATTCCGCTTAAGAAGAAACTCACAGACTTTGAGCGCACGCTCATTGAGCAGGCGCTAGACCATGCCGATGGAAACGTCTCTCAGACGGCCAGGCTGCTCAATGTGCAGCGCACCACGCTTATCGAGAAGATTAATAAATACAACCTAAAGGCGCGGCCCGAGGCCGACCTCTAGCTCAGGGCTTGGCGTCGCTCAGCTCGCGCCGCTGAAACTGCACGGGCGTGTCTTGCTTTTTCTTGTTGGCAGCGCTGGCAGCCTCGAGTGACTCCCGATAGCGCTGACGCTCCAGCGTCACCAAAGCCTCGATCTGCTTCTTGAGCGTTTCGACGTTTCCGCCCACGCGCTGCAACTCCTTCACCTCTTGCGTAATTCCAGCCACCTTGCTGGACGCATCGGTAAGAGCTTTGGACTGGGCCTTGACCTGACCATCGAGGGCTCGCACCTCAACCAAGAGGCGGGCCAGCTGGGGGTCGGGCTTCTGCGAGGACTTGAGCGCCTCATCGTAGGCCTTCTTAAGGTCGCCCTCTTTCTTTGCGGCAGCGGTCTGCATAGCAGCCAAGGACTTCTCCATAGCCTCAAGCCGTCCGGCAAGTTCGGTCTGCGACTTCACGAGGTCGCCGTCTCGCTTACCCAGGCCCTGCAGGCTCTCACCAATCTCATCAACCGAGGAGAGTGTCTCTCGAATCTCAATGGCCTGCGTGCCCACCTTCACCAGCAGGGAGTCGGCCTGGGCCACCTTCTTTTGAAGCTGAATGGCCATCGCAGCAAATACCCCCGCGCAGACGACCATCAGCACCCCGCCCACCATCACGAGAATGGCGCCACCACGACTGCTCTTTTTGGCAGTGGACGAGAGGTTACCCGCCGACTCGCGAAGCAGCTTATGGCTTGAAGCGGCCGCAGCAGCGGTCTTGTTTGCCACCTCTGCGGCCTCAAGCACCGTGGAAATAATCTCTTTAAGTTGGGCTGCAGCCTCCTCAGCCTGTTTGCGCTGGGCCTCGTTCGCCTCCCGAGCGGCAGCAAACTCTTCCATGTAGTGGGCATGCCGCGCGTTCTCGGCGGCAATCACAGCCTCGTCCACAGCGGCCGTGACGGCAGCCGCAGCGGGCTCCGCAGATGCGGCAGCGGGCTGATCGGACACGGGCTCTTGGTTGGGCGAATCACTCATGGCTTCTTGCCTTTCAATAAGGTACCGAGGGCGCGCAACACTGGCTTGCGTCCCCGCTTGGTCTCCACCTCGCTTCGGATATCGGCAGTTTGTCGTCGAATTCCAGCGAGTCGTTCAGAAAAATCAGCAAGAGAGATGCCAGCGGCAACCTCCGGCCGCTCCTCAACGGGCTCGTAGGGAATGGGCTTGGTCGTCTCGGGCGGGGCCTTGGGGGCCGGGCGTGCAGCCTGGGGCGGGGGATTGAGCACCGGTGCCTTTCTTTCCTCCAACGGCGGAGGGTCGGGCATGGGGACAAAGCGATCCTTAATCTGCCGCGCCTCAGAAAGACCCTTGCCTGCCCTGCCCCGGGCGCGACTGGAGCTGCTCTCTACGCGCACCTCGACGTCAACGCCATCGGCTCGAATGATTTCTGACTCTTCTGGCTTCATGGCGAGCCCTCCGGAAGCATTTTCTTGAGCTGAGAGGCGGGTCGAACCCACATATCTTTAGGCAGTTGGGGCTGGGCCATGAAGGCCTTTGCCTCATCGAGCGACTTAAAGGGCCCAGAGAGCAAGACAAAGTTATCTCCCGCCGCTCCAATGCGCTTGAGTTTGAGCATCCGAGCGCGCCCCAGTGAGGGGTTGGCCTTGTAGAAGGCCTCAATCTCGGCGCGAGTCTCCCTGGATGCGTGCTGAACATAAAAGCCCGCTGGCGGAACTTTCATCTCCACAAGACCGCCCGAGGGTGCCGAGGCAGGCGAGGCAGAACTTGCGTTGGGCTGGCCGCGCAGCTCAAGCGAGTCGAGGCGCTCGGGCACAGGGCCCAGGGGCTTTTCATTGGGGCGAGGCGCGTTCTTGTCGATCTTGGGCTTGGGCGTCGAAGGCTTCTCGGGCTCCGCCTTGGCTGTCTCTACTGGGGCGGGACTCGCAACAGCCGCCTCGGGCTTCTGAACATCGGCAGGGGCATCTGACTTTGCCGCTTCGGCCTCCTGCGCCTCCTTTGCAGCGGCCTCTGCAAACTCCTTGGCCGGTGAGGGTCCTCTCTCGACGAGGCCAAGACGCTCCTTGGCCTGATCCATAAAGTCGGGGGGCATGCGCTGAAGACCGGCGATGAGGGCAGAGGCTGCGAGTGCGACGACTCCCACAATCAAAAGACTGGGCGGACGCTTCTTGGCGGGGGGCTCGGTGGGCGAATCGCCCGACGTTGGGCGGGGTCCTGCCGACATGGGAGCAGCAGCAAGCCCTCCTGAGTTGGCTGCAGCCAGGCTTGCCGCCGCCAGAGGGCGGTTGCTTCTGGGCTCGGCGCGCCCGCGGGGCTGGCCAGGGTCAGTCCACTCCGGTACGTCTTGGTCGGCCTTTGCAAGCGCTCGAAGGCTGGCCCGAAGAGCGAGTGCCGCCTCAAAGCCCTGAACGCCAATCGTGTCGAGAAGCGACTGGACCTCGGGCGTCATGCCCAGGGGCTCAGCCTGCTCGAGCAAGGCCTTGGCCTCGTCTGGGTTTGGACGCGGCACATCCCACCGAAGCGCGCGCTTACCAAGGGCCTCAATCTTTGCAGGTGTATCGGCCTCGTTCTGATGGAGCAGCAGCACCACCTGGGTGTTGGCACCAGGAAAATCTCTGAGTAGGCGCGAGAGGAGCTGCACCTCTTTCAGGCCCGTGGCCTTGCCGTCATAGACCACAAGAAGACGCTGGGGCGTGGTCGGCACAGGCGGAGCGATGGCATCGGCCACCCTCATATCGGCCAAGATGCGGTTAAAGCGAGTGAGGACCGCCTCGGTGCTATTGGGGAAGTACACCTCCACCAGCAGGTCAGGCAGTTGGCGGAGTCTGTCAGCCAGGAGTCGGCCGTAGTGATCGAGCATGGCCTCGGAGTCCGAGACGAGTACGACGCTGCTGCGGTCTTGGGTGATGGCAGCGAGCAGTCGCTCGAGCCTCACCTTGTCGCTGGCTCGGACAAAGATGTCAGACCCCACGATGAGGGAGTCGCTTCCGGGTGTTGGCATGGGCGTGTTCACAAGCGCAATCATGGGGCCTCCCGATTGATTTAGTGCACGGTCTCAGGTTTTCCGTCGACATCAAAGCGCATCGAGTCGGGAACCCGGGGGTTGGGCCTGTTCGGCGCACGCTGGCCGGGATGCGGCGCCTGCAGGCTAAAGACGTAAGCGATGACCTGAGCAACTGCGAAGTAGAGGTCGTGATGAATCGGCTTATCGAGATCGGACGTGAAGTAGAGCGCTCGCGCAAGCGGTGGTGCAGAGAAGATCTGAACGCCATGGCGCTCGGCCTCCTCACGAATTCGGAATGCGAGCTGATCGATTCCCTTGGCAAGCACCACGGGTGCACCGTCGCCTGTGGGGTCATAGGAGAGCGCAACGGCAAAGTGCTCTGGGTTGGTCACCACCACATCGGCGTCCTTCACCTTCTGCATCATGCGGTTGGCCGCCATCTCGCGTTGTCGACGCCGAATCTGTGCCTTCACCTCGGGCCGGCCCTCGATGTCTTTCATCTCATCCTTGATCTCTTGCTTGGTCATCTTCAGGCGCTGCCAGAACTGATACTTCTGGTAGGGCACATCAATGAGTGCAATGAGAAGCAGGCCCATGGCCACCATGAGCACCGCGTCGCCCACCAGTGAGCCGGCTCGGCCCATGGCGGGCTCAAAATTCATATTGCCCAAGGCCAGGTAGTCATTCATCTGACTATCGAGCACGAGGTAGAGACCCCCAAGAACAATGCTGAACTTCAGAATCGCCTTGAGCAGTTCGACCAGGGCGTTCAGACCAAAAATGCGCTTGAGCCCCTCCAGCGGATTGACCTTGCTGAATTTTGGGCCCACAGAGTTCCAGCTAAATTGAAGGCCCCCGCCCACAAGTGCCGTGGCCGCCACGCTCACCAGCAGGGTAACCGCAAGAATGGGGGCGATGATGAGAAAGGCCTGCAGCGCGAAGTTGGCGAGAATGCCGGGCAGCAGTGACGGTGTATCGAGCGCACGAAAGTCGAGTCGAAATCCAGACGCAAAGAGCGCACTAATTTGGGCGACGAGCCAGCTGCCCGAGAACACCATGAAGCCGAGTGCGCCAATGACCACTGCGGCAGCAGAAGCGTCTTGAGAGCGCGCAACCTGCCCCTCGTCGCGCGCCTGCTGCAGCCGTCTGGCGGTCGGTTCTTCTGTGCGTTCGAGATCGGAATCGCCAGCCGCGGCCATTATTCAATCCCCATAATTGAGCGCACCTGCGCAAAAGCAGACGTCCACAGCCAGGTCATTCGGGCGGCAATGGAGCCCATGAGTACATAGAGGATGACAAGGCCAGCCAAAATCATGGCCGGAAAGCCCACCGAGAAAATGTTCAGCGTGGGTGCTGCGCGAACCACCACGCCCAGGCCCACGTTGACCGCCAAGAGAATCACAAGAATGGGCAGGGCCAGCAGCACTGCGCCCAAGAACATCATGGACGACCAGCTGATGAGCGCGCCAAAGGCATCGAGGCTCAGTAGCCCCTTGCCGATGGGCATGAGCTCAAAGCTCTGGATGAGAAGCTCGAGCATGAGCACGTGGCCGCCAAGCGCCAGGAAAATAAGACTGCTCATGATGAGCATCAATGAGGCAATGGTGGGCACATTGCCCACGCTCGGGTCGATCATGTTGGCCATTGCAAGGCCCATCGAGGCCGAGATGGTCTCACCCCCCACAACCACGGCAGCCACCACCACCTGAAGCAAAAGACCCATGAGCAGCCCAATGGAGGCCTGATTGAACACCTCAAGAAGGCCCAAGGCCGTGGTGGGATCGATGGTGGGCCATTCAAAGAATGGGTACACAAAGGCGGTGAGCACAAAGGCCAGCGCAATGCGAATTCGAAGCGTGATGGCATCGACAGACAGCACGGGTGCCACGAGCAGCAGCGCGGTGATACGAATCATGGGCCACAGGAACGACAGGAGTCGTTCGATCACATCGGCAGCGAGCAGGGTGACCACGGCCCATATCCTCTTTAGGTGAAGAGGCCAGGAATGCGATGGAAAATGGCGCGCGTGAAGTCCACCATGGTGTTGATCTGCCAGCCTCCAAAAATCGCAACCGCCGCCCCGATGGCAACGATCTTGGGTATGAAGCTGAGCGTCATTTCATTGATGGAGGTGGCCGCCTGAAAGACACCCACAGCCAGGCCCACCACCAGAGCCACCAAGAGCAGGGGCAAGGAGATCAGCATGGTGATCATGAGCGCCTCACGGGCAAGGTCAACAACGGCAGCGGTATCCATAAGGGCCTCGGTGTTTAGGGAATAGAAGGGTTGACGAAGGACGAGGCGAGCGAGCCCATGATGAGACTCCAGCCATCGACCAACACAAACAGCATGAGCTTGAAGGGCATCGAAATCATCATCGGCGAGAGCATCATCATGCCCATCGACATCAGCACGCTGGCCACGATGAGATCGATCACCACAAAGGGGATGTAAATGAGAAACCCGATGGTGAAGGCACTCTTAAGTTCGGAGGTAATGAAGGCCGGCACCAGGGTTGAGAAAGGCACCGACTCTGGTCCCTCGAGCGAGGGAACGCGAGAGATTTCCGCAAACATCGAGATGTCGTCCTCGCGTGTCTGGGCCAGCATGAAGGCTCGGATCGGAACCTCGGCGCGCTTAATGGCCTCGGGAAAGCTCATCTTCTGCTCGAGGTAGGGCATGAGGGCCGTGTCGTAGACCTGCGTGAGCACAGGGGCCATGATGAAAAACGTGAGAAAAAGAGAGAGGCCCACCAATACCTGGTTGGGCGGAGTCTGTGCCGTGCCCAGCGCGGTTCGCAGAATCGACATCACAATGATGATTCGAATAAACGAGGTCATCATGAGAAGCAAAGAGGGCAGGAGCGTGAGCGCCGTCATGAGCGCCAAAAGCTCCAATGTCAGGCTGTAGCGAGAGCCCTGAACATTCACTGCGGGAAGCCCCTGGGCCTGCGCAGCCACGGGGAGCATCACCATCATCACACCCAGGAGTGCGAGCCCAAACGCGAAGGCGAAACGGGTCTGCCTCATGGCTTGCGCTTTAAAAATTGACCCAGCGCCTGGGCCGTGGGCAGTCGGCCTGCGAGACCCACTTGCTTATCCGTGGGCTGAGGGGGGGTGGCAGACGCGGGCCACTCCGCAAGACAGTTGAGCTCGCTCATGGTCGATCCGAGCAAAAACTCCCGGTCTTTGACGCGAACCAGCATGAGCCGCTGACGCGCGCCGGTGGAGAAGGTCTCGAGCAGTTCGATCTGACGACCACGACCGGCCTGTGGCCCCTGGACGCGCTTTAAGAACACCAGCACGATGGCCAGAAGCCCCACCACCAGAAGGAAGCTGCTGACCAGCTGCAGCCAGTCCACGGGGGGAATTGCAGAGCCAGTCATGAGCAGCTGCTTAGAGATGCTTGAGTCGGTCGGCGGCGGGAACCACGCGAGTCAGTCGAATGCCGTAGCGCTCATTGACCAACACGATCTCGCCCTGAGCGACCACGGTGCTGTTGACCAGCAGGTCGAGGGGCTCGCCGGCCAGCCGGTCAAGTTCCACTACACTTCCCTGGCTCAGGCGCAAAAGATCCCGAATCTTCAGAGAGGCGCGACCGACCTCGATCGAGATCGTGACCGGAATGTTTTGAAGCACCTCGGGATCAATCTGGGCCTTGGCCTTCGTGACGGCATCACCAATGAGCTCTGCCGCTTCCATTTGATCGTTGTTATCCATTGCTCGTCCTTGGTGAGGGTTTAGGCCGGGATGGTCTTGCCGGTGACATCAACGGCATTGCAGATCTGGGCAGCCATCTGCGAGTCCACGATGCCCACCTCGGCCTCAAAGGTGGGGATATCTTTTATGTGTATGCGGGCGGTGTCCTGCTTCTTGAAATACAACACATCCCCCTCGCTGAGGTTCTGCAAGGTGTACAGCGTGGTCTGAATGTGACCAAGGATGGTCTGGAGCTCGAGCTGGGCCTCGAATGTGGATGCGCGAAGCTCCGAGCGCCAGGCCGCCTCGGTGGTCTCGTTGACGTCTCCTGTCTGAACTCGGCTGCGCAGCACATCCCGAATGGGCTTGAGCGTGGCGTAGGCATACACCAGATCGATAAACGATCCTCCGCCACTCTCCACCTCGAAGCGACTGAGCACCACGAGGTCGCTCTCGTCGGCAATCTGGGCGAACTGCGGGTTGATCTCCGAGTTCACGATCTTGAAGTCGATCTTCAGCAGGGGGGACCAGGCCTCGGTGATAGAGCGAGAGAAGACATCCATGATGATGCCGATCACGCGCGTCTCGGTTGGCGTAAAGAGTCGTGTTGCGGGCAATGGGCCCTTATGAAGATTGGAGCCGAACCCCCCAAAGAAAACATCGAGGGAGTTAAAGATCATGGAGGGCTCAACCACGACCAGGGCGTTCCCGCGCAGGGGGTCCATGCGAACCATATTCACGGACAGGGGCGGCTTGAGGGTGCGCAGGTAGTCGCCGTAACGGGTGATCTCTGCCTTAAGGGGAGTAATTTTGGGCGTCGAGCGCAAGACCTCCACAAGGCCCATGCGAAAGAGTCGCAGAAAGCGCTCGTTGATCATCTCAACGGCACTCACATTGATGCCCAGGGTGCTGTCCTCGCTGGCGAGGTCGTGCTTGCGCACCCGCAGCTTCTGATTAAAGCCGGTATCGACGGGAATGGAGCCTTGGCTTACGCCCTCTTGCAGGGCGGCGAGCTCCTCTTCGGATAGCAGGCTGGTGGACATCTCAAGGCTCCGGTCTCTGGCCTACTGGACCACGAACTCGGTGAACAGCACCTGCTCGATGCCGCCAAAGCCCTCATAGCGCTCAAGTACCGCGTTCATGGCCAGGCGAACCTTCTCGGCAAGTTCAATTCGGAAAATCGGCTTGTCGACCTCGGAGTCGGTGGTGAGGCGAATCACATCAAGCGCAGCAGCTCGCAGCGCGAACTCGTGCTTCTCAATGTTCTTGATAACCGTGTCGTCGTAGTGGGTCATGATGGCCACGGTTACCTGCATCACTTTCTTGGATCCGGAGAGGTTGGACACCAAGGGACGGCTGAGCTCCTTATAGCGGCTGTCGTACTGCTTGGCCTCTGGGGCGCCGCGCTGAAGCTTCTCGGGGCCCCCTGGTGCGGCCTTGGCCCCACCCCCGTGGCCGTCCTTGCCACCGTGACCATCGTCCTTTCCGCCGCCACCGTGGCCATCGCCCTCTGCAGCCTTGGCCTTCTCGGCCTCAGCCTTCTTCAGGAGGGCCTCGACAGAATCCTGCTCGGGCTTGCTAAAGAAGCCTGTCACGGCGAGCGTTCCAACGACGGTGAGCACCACCAGGAGCACAATGCCGACCACTGCCAAGATCAGCATGATCGGCAGCTTCTTCTTTGGCGCGCCTTCTTCTTGTTGAATTTCCTCAGCCATGCTCAGAATCCTTCCATTGTTTGTTTAAGCAAGCACATCAAGGCCGTCTGACAACGCTCGCGGCCCTGAGGAGACTGACCCCACCTCTGGAGTCGGCTCCGAAGCCGTATTTTTATGAGCCTGATGTTGCTGCTCAGGCGCACCCTGACCGCCATTTTTCCGACGATCATCAGCGCCCACCCCAAGGTAAGCAACGTCCGTACCAGAGCGTTCCAGCACCTCCCGCAGCCTTGGCAGATTATCCTGAATCATGTCCTTTGTGAGGGCTTGGCTTGTGCGGAAGACGGCCTCCAGCTCTCCTCCCCGCCAGTCAAGATCCACCTGAATTTTCCCGAGTTCCGAGGGGTGAACCTCCATCTCGCAGCGCCAATTTCCCTGAGAGATCTGCTGAATCAGCCTCTGACTCATGAGCTCGCCAAAGCGCTGGGCCAGCTGATAGCCGTTCTGGGGGGCGTGACCACCCTGTCCACCCGACCCTCTTGCTGACGAATCGGCTCCGGACTGCGAAGAGGATCCACCCTGCGAGGCGAGGGCGGAAGCCTGAGGCTGACTAGAGTCTGACGGGCGCGCTGAGGGCGAGTCCTCTGCGAAGGCACGCACCCCCGATCCATCGTCAAGGGCCGACTGCTCTGCCCCCAAGCGGCCGAGGTCAGGGCCGCCTGCTGGGACGACACCCGATCGAAGGTCTATTGGCGGAAGTGTGGGCACACGCTCACCACCCTTCCCAAGCCTCGCTCCCTTTGACAAGGCGCCGAGTCGCTCATCAAGAAGTGCGGCGGTCTTGGGCGACTGGATGGCAAAGCGCATGGAGAGCACATGGGCTGCCGGAAGACTTTCCGAGGCACCCACAGCAGAAGTGGCCTGGCCGGAATCGAGAGGGGTCATGCGAATCTTTGAGGCCAGAGCAATGTTTGTAAGTGTGTCTTGACTAATTGACGTCTGCCCAACTTGGGCGCTGGCCTGTACCGGGGTCTGGCCCTGAGAGACGGCCTCGGAGGAGGAGACCCTGGCCATCGCTGTTGCCCGGGCCGCAGCCAGGAGCGCGCTCACCGAGTTATTCGAAGTTAGTACCCCCTCTGACGCGAGTGGCGTGTGCGGAAGGGCCATGAGCTCGGACAGGGCCCTCTCATCGAGGCCTGAGGACTTGGCGTAGGCCGCCAAAGACTCATCAGTCAGGGGGGTATCGGCCACCAATAGGGTGGTCTCCCGGCCGATCATCACAGCCTTTAACTGCAAGCCAGAGAGGGACTGGTCCACATCGGGCGCTGCGGGGGCCTGCATAACCGGACCCGCAGGCGCTGACTCTGCGGCTAGCGGTGCGGCGACCTCTGGGCCTGGTTGCGCGGCCGGGGCCGACTCTGGCGACGAGGGTCCGGAGGGCTTGGCCTGCGCGGCCTCATCCGGGGCTTTGGTCTGCTCTGTGCTCTGAGAGGACTGATCATCGGAGGTCTGCACCTGGGAGGGAGCGGCAGAATCTTGCCGCTCTGGCTGCTGCGCGTCGAATGCCTGGGAGAAAACCTCACCGAAAGCCGCTGGGGCCTGATCGGCCCCAGCGGGCGTCGAAGCCGCACGGGTGCTGGACTCCGCGCCAATCGAGAGGTTCGGGGAAAGAGGAACGGGTGTGCTCATACCCAGCATTTAGCAAGTCCTGCACCAGAAGAACGCGCAAGAGAGTGGGCCTCTGGCACTGCGGTTGCTTCATCCCCTCTGAGGAGCTCAGCGTGAAGATGCTAAGCCCTTGATTTTTAACGTTTCATCAAAGCCAGAACGGGACGCATCGCAGATGAGCAGCCTCACCTTGTCAAACCTCCGACAGACCTTTGAGCGTCTGAATCCGAGCGCGCTCAGCATTCCGCTGCTCGTTCTGCTCATCCTGTCGATGTTGGTGCTGCCAATGCCGCCCTTCCTCCTGGACGTGCTCTTCACCTTCAATATCTTGGTCAGCCTCATCGTCCTCATGGTGTCGATTGGTGTCACCCGACCCCTCGAATTCTCGTCTTTCCCCTCCATCCTTCTGCTGGCGACCATGCTGCGACTGGCCCTTAACGTAGCCTCCACGCGTGTGGTGCTGGTTGAGGGTCATAACGGCCCGGACGCAGCTGGCAAGGTGATCGAATCCTTTGGCCACTTCGTCATCGCCGGAAACTACCTGGTTGGCGTCATCATTTTCGCCATCCTCATGATCATCAACTTCATTGTGGTGACCAAAGGCGCTGGCCGAATCTCAGAGGTGATGGCCCGATTCACCCTCGATGCCATGCCCGGCAAGCAGATGGCCATCGATGCGGACCTGAACGCAGGACTCATCGACCAAGACACCGCAAAACGTCGCCGCGAGGAGATCAGCCAGGAATCCGACTTCTTCGGGTCGATGGACGGTGCGTCCAAGTTCGTCAAGGGTGACGCGATTGCCGCCCTCATCATTCTGTTCATTAATGTGGTGGGAGGCATCATCATTGGCGTGACCCAGCACGGACTGTCTTTCAAGTCCGCTGGCCAGACCTACGTGCTCCTCACCATTGGTGATGGCCTGGTTGCTCAGATTCCTGCCCTCTTCTTGTCGCTGGCCACCGCAATCATCGTCACGCGCGTGACCACCAGCCAAGATATGGCAACCCAGGCCAAAGACCAGCTGGCCAACCCCACCGCACTCTTTATCTCCTCGGGCATCCTCACTGCACTGGGCATGGTTCCCGGCATGCCCAGCTTCGTCTTCCTCACCCTCGCCCTGGTCTCTGCGGGTCTGGGCTACCTCGTCATGAGAGATCGGGGACGATCCACCGAACAGGCCGCAGTTGAAAAGGCGGCGGCTGCTGCTGATGCGCCCAAAGAGCTGGACTGGGACGATGTCGACACCGTCGACGTCGTCGGCCTCGAAATTGGGTACGGCCTCATTCCCCTGGTAAACACCGAAACTGGGGGGCAGCTCATGAACCGCGTGAAGGGCGTTCGCAAGAAACTCTCGGCAGAGCTGGGCTATCTGGTTCAGCCCGTCCGAATCCGAGACTCGCTAAACCTCGACCCCGACAGCTATCGAATCATCATTAATGGCGTGACACGCGGCAAGGGGGAAATCAAACCCGGTCGTGAACTCGCCATCTCCCCAGGCAAGGTCTACGGATCGGTGGAGGGCATTGCAACCAAAGACCCCGCTTTTGGTTTGGACGCCGTCTGGATTGACCCCTCTCAGCGCGACTACGCCCGCACGCTCGGATACACCGTGGTCGATGGAGCAACGGCCATTGCCACCCATCTCAACAAGGTGCTGCGCGAGGGCGCGGCTGAACTGCTCAGCCATGATGAGACTCAGCAGCTTCTGAACAAGCTGTCTGCTCGCTTTCCCAAACTGGTCGAAGACCTGGTGCCAGCCAAACTTCCCCTCGGAACGATTACTCGGGTGCTACAAAATCTTCTCGAAGAGGGCGTGGCCATTCGGGATATGCGCTCGATTGTGGAGGCCCTCTCAGAGTCCTGCGCCCGCACGCAGGACCCCGCAGAGCTCACCAACCTGGTTCGGCCCCGTCTGGGTCGCATGATCGTTCAGCCCCTGCTCGACACCAACGACACCCTGGCGGTGATGACGCTTGACCCGGCCCTGGAGCAGATCCTTCACAACATCATTCAGCAGCACAAGGGAGACCCTTCCAACATCGTGCTGGAGCCCAACCTGGCCGAGGGGCTCTTTCGCGCAATGCGTGAGAGCACTCGCAAGATTGAGGACGATGGCAACACGCCCGTGCTGGTGGTCTCACCCGTGCTTCGCCCCTGGCTGGCCCGAGCGGCTCGTCACCGGGTAGAGGGCCTCACCGTGCTCTCGTATAGCGAGATTCCCGATGACCAGTCGGTCAAAGTCCTAGAGACCGTTGAAGTCTCCGCCCGCGACGGCCAAGAACCTGCCTAACTTTTAGAGAAAGAGAACGAGGCTCACCATGGAACTCAAACGAATTGTGGCCAAAGACCTCCGGTCCGCGACCGAGAGGGCCGTCAGCCTCTATGGCAAAGATGCCCTGGTCATTTCTCATGAGCTCGTCAACGGGCAGACCGAGATCATTGTCGCCACCGACATTCAGGCAGATGGCGCAGAACTCTTTGAAGCCTCAGCCGCTCCTGAGACCCCTCGGACGGAGGCGACCGATTTCCGTGAACTTCTCACGCAGAATCTAGAGGGTGCGATCCGCCCAGATGGCCCCCACGCAGACGCGCCCTCGAGCACGCAAGAGGACCTTGGCGACCGAGATCGCATCAGGGCCCGAGAGATTGTCGATCTGGTTCGCCAAGAGATGGCAAGCCTCAGACGAGAGCTGCGGGTGGGCCAGCAAGGCCTTGGATTTGTCCATGCGCACTCGGCGGCATCGAGCTCCGCAGCCAGACAACTCGATCGCGCACTCGAGAACGACCACGCGCCCTCGGGTCTTCGCATGCTGCTCTCAGAGGAACTCGCACAGATTGACAGCATCGATCAGGGTCTGGTGCGTCTCGCTGACATTCTGCGCACCACCCTAAATGACACACCGGCGCTTGAGGGGCCACTCACAGGGCTTCACGCCCTCTTTGGTCCATCGGGTGCGGGGAAGACCACCATGATTGCAAGGCTGGCGCTTCAGGCCTCGGATGCCTTTGGGCCCGAGCGCGTCACTGTGATCAGCTGGGCCGACTCCAAACCTGGCGCCTGGAATCACATCCAGCTGGCCTGCTCTCGCGTGGGCGTGGAATGCGTTCGCTGCCAAGACCCCGACCTGCTTCACAGCCTCATCGAGGACTTGGGTACGCGCGCCACCATTCTGATAGACACGCCTGGAATTGAGATGATCCGCAATCGACAGCGCCTAGCCGATCTCGTGCCCGAGGCGCAGTTGCACCTCGTGCTGCCCGCGGATGTCGCCTCACATCAGGCCGAGAGACTCCTGCGAAGCTTCCCTTGGCAGAGCCTTCTGCTGAGCAAACTCGATGAGGCCCACCACGCCTGGGGCATCATTTCTGCGCTCAGTCACACCCCAGCCGTTCTCTATCACCAGGCCGGCTCGGGCTTTAGTGCGGCGCATGCACAGGACATGTCGGTCTCCCACCTCGTCAAGTTCGCGGTCGACCGACTGGGAGCGAACAGCCTCGACATCCCCGTGCAAACCGATCCCGCTAGAATGAAGAGCAGTGTTCCCGGGGGCGCCACATGGGCGGCCGCCAGTCGACCTCCAGCAGCCTCCATCTAGCGAGCAGCGTATGAATCATCGACCGAGGGTCATCGGGGTCGCCAGTGGGAAGGGCGGCGTCGGCAAGACCACAGTCTCCATCAACCTCGCGGTGGCTATGGCGCAGGCTGGGCATCGGGTCATGCTCTTTGATTCCGACACCGGCCTGGCCAACGCACAAATCGCTCTCGGTCAACGCGTTGTGCATCACATCGGCCATGTCCTCTCCGGAGAGAAAACGCTCTCAGAGATCGTCGCCAAAACCCCCCACGGCATTCTTCTGGTTCCGGGCGGCTCGGGCGTGAGAGAAATCTCCTCCCTGAGTACCCTGACCTCGGGCGGGCTCGTGCAGGCTTTTTCGGAGTTTGCCGACCAGATAGATGTCCTCATCGTAGACGCCGCGGCCGGGCTGTCCGATCAGGTCATTACGTTCATGCGGGCTGTCGACTACCGCCTCATTGTCATTCGAGACGAACCCTCATCGATTGCCGATGCCTACGGCATCATCAAGGTGCTCTCCCAAGAGGGTGTGACCGAGAAGATTGTTCTGCTGCCCAACATGATGGAAGACGACGCAGCGGGCGCAACCCTCCATGCCCGACTCAATGACGTGACCAAGCGCTTTCTCAATCTCTCGCTCTCCTACGTGGGCTGCATCCGCTCCGATGAACTGGTGCTCGATGCGCTGCGCAAACAGACCTCGGTCCTTGAGCACGCCCCAGGCAGCGCGGCATCTCGGGACTTCCGAGTCCTGGCCGAGGCTGTAACAAACCTGCCCCGCCCAGCCCTACGCTCAGCAGAGTTCTCATTCTTTAACGACCGCAAGACGGCGAACGCCTAGCATGGCCAACAGATCCACCGACGCCCACCAGCTCTACGCTCAGCATGAGAACGAGATGGAGGCGCTCGTGATGGCGCATCTTGACCTGGTCAAGCGCATCTCTCTGCATCTGCGCGCGCGGCTGATGTCCTTTATGGACCTCCCTGAGCTCATCCAGGTGGGGACCGTCGGCCTTCTGGAGGCCGCAAAGAGTTTCGATCCGTCAAAAGGCATTCCCTTCGAGCACTTTGCGCACAGCCGAGTGCGGGGTGCCATCTTTGACGAGGTCAGGCGCATGTCCACCATGCCCCGATCGGCTGTGGCCATCCACAAACAGCACTCCGCGGAAAGCCGCCAACTCTCGACTGAGCTAGGCCGCGAGCCCTCTCAGGCAGAGGTCGCGGCCGCACTGGGCAAAGACAGCGAAGATTTCCATGAGGAAAGGCGCAAGGCGGCGCAGTACCACACGGTCTATTTGGAGGACGTGGCCGAGCAGGCCTATGCCATCCCCGACGAGCGCAGCCGCCAGCCTGATGCGCTGGCAGAGGAATCGCAGTTCATGGAAGTGCTGGTTCGAGCCATCGAACAGCTGCCTGAGCGCGACCAGCTCGTCATGTCGCTCTACTACCAAGACGAGCTGAACCTCAAGGAGATCGGACTGGTGCTCGATGTCTCGGAGTCACGCGTCAGCCAGATCCTGTCGGCCAACGTCAAAAAGATTCGAAAAACGCTTGGGCTTGAGCGCCCAAGCTCTGATTAAGCCGCAACCGCCTCTCTTTCGGCTGGGGCGGCTAAGGGCACTTCGAGCGACATACTCTCTGCTGGCGCTGGGACCTCGTCGGCCGCGGGTGCTACGCCCTCCAACAGAGGAACCTCACCGGGCAAGACCACCAGCCTTCGGGCAAGGGTCTGGCCACGGGGCTCAAGCTCGGTGCGATTAAACAGGGTGTCACAGACCTCTGCGAAGCGGCCCCGAAGGTCCTCAAGGTTCTTCTCGGTCACGCTCGCCGAATCAAAGCCCGCCTGATAAATGCTGTCCGCATGCTGCTGAGGAATCCAGGAAGGAACAAAACCGTCCACGCCGGAGACCTTGGCACGGTTACTCGGCACCTTGGAGTGATTCGCACGCCCATGCTCAGCGCCCTCCATGAAAAGCTGCTGAATATGCTTGGTGAGCACGAGTTGGTAGCGCCCCTTAAGGCTGGCCACGAACTCTGGCTCAGCGCCGGGTACGGGCTTGCCCGTCATGGCGTCCCACAGTCGCTTGCCCACCAGGGAGCCAAAGTGAGCATCTGGCGGCTCTGCGGGGGGTGCGGCCTCGGCAGATTCCGGTGGATTGGTCTCAGCAGGGGCCTGCGCGGACGCTGAGGTCTCGCTCTCCTCGGTAGCCTCTGCAGAGCCCTGCTCAGACCCCTGCGGGTCCTGCTCAGTCTCTTCTGGGGCCACGGCCGATTGGAGTACCCGCACATGATCGACGACCGCCAGCAGCAGGACCACGACCACAGCCAGCAGAGTCAAAATGAAAAATAGAAGAACTGTGTCCATAGTGAAGCCGCGCTACCCCCTGAGGATACCCATCCTCGCACCGAATTCGATTGCTTGAATGGGGAATCGGTGGTCCGCGGCGGACCTTGAGGAGAAACTGCTTCTTCTAAGCGCCGGGCTTGCCCTGAGTGTCTGGGTCGTCTGACTCCGACCCCTCTCCCTCGGAATCTGACTCCTCGCCACTCTCTTCCGCCTCTAGCTCGTCGCGAAGAAAGCGCAGCGCCTCAAAGGGGGTGTCGAGATGAAGAGCCTCTGAGATTTTGTCGGCGATGCCCTGGGCCATCTCGATGGCCCCTGCAGCGTCGACCTCTTCGAGCTGATAGGCGGACGCCACCTTAAAGATCTCTTCTACATAGGGCAATGGGAGGTAGACGATCACCTCACCGTTTACTGAATTCACCGTCTGAAAAGCCTTCCGCGCGGGCGGCTCGGGCTTTTCCTCGCCCGCGGCAAGCGCCAGCATGCATCGGTCGGCATAGTCCGCCGCGCTCTCTGCGGCCTCTACGAAGAACTTGTCGAAGGCGGCCTTGCACCGAAGGCCAAGACGGATCCGGAGGGCGCGAATCTCGCGAGTCTCTTTCTCTGCCTCAGTGGCGAGCTCGTAATCTCGCTTTGCAGCAATGAAAGCCTGCTTGTCTCCGCTCGAAAATAAACCTGCCATGAACGCCCTCAGCTTTCGCTATCGAGGAGCAAGTATAGGCTCAAAACCTCAGCGTTCTGTGATGATTCGGCACGGAGCCGCAATCTTTCGCTCCGCGCGCATCTGCTCGCAGCGGTCCATCGCTTTGCGCGCCGCAACAGCGGAGATCTTCACGTAGATCGAGCAGGTAAAGACCGTGCTCTCCCGATCGTATCCATCGTAAGCCGCTGCACACCGACCGACCGTCCCAAGATCGGGCTTGTAACTGAGCCACCGGTCATGTAGTTCGGGTGGCAGATCCGAGACTCTCATGGTTGGCCAGGGCTCGGTGGCCATGACCTGACCCGCAAAGACCAAGACCAAAAGAAGACAGACCCTCTGAATCATTAAGAACTCCCCTGAAAACTTGGCCCCACCCAGCCCGCCTGCAGCCAATGCCAGTAGCCCGGGACGATCGGCCAGGCAACGAAGCGAGTAGGTACCCCTCCGGGGAAAATACCGTGTGTGGAGTGATCCGTCCATTCGCCGCTGCCACCGACCACTCGAATCAGTTCGGTCGGCGAGAACGCTTCGTCACTCAAGCGATGAAAGGTGCTTGAGCTGAGTGGGGGCAAGGCCCCCCCTGGGCCAGAGAAGCGGTCGTGAATACTGCCCCAATCTCGACCCTCGAGCAGGCTGGAAAGGGCGGAGAGCCGGCGCTGGGTCGCCTCGATGCTCCGCGTCTGAAGCGTGTCCAGGCCAAGAAGGTTGTCGAACAGGACAAGGGCGTGGGGCTCATCCTCGAGCAGTTGAGGAAGCTGCACGTGCATGTCGGCCTTCAGGCTCACGAAGGTCTTGCGCGACCCCTGAAGCGCTCTTCGATGTCGCAGCCGAAAGAGTGGACCCGCGAGGGGATCCATATCCATAAGCACCACACGCGTAAACCGATCGAGAAAGCGGTCAGACATCATCCAGCCGGCGCTGCCGCCCAGAAGAAGCAGGCACTCGTGCGACTTCGGCTGGCTGCAGAGCCAGGCCTCGATATCGGACTTTGATTGGGACCAGCGCTCCTGCGCGCGCCAGGCGCGCCAGTGCCAGTGCAGGTCAAAGGCACTCGCCAAGGGCAGTGACTAGAAGGGCGCCCTCACCAGCCGGGCGCAGGTTCCCTTGATGAGCGGTATCTGAAATCCAGTGTCGATGGTGATCTTCTGTTGAAAGCGGCCTGTGGTCCGATCGATGGAGAATTCCTCGGACTTGATGGTGGTGCCAAATCGATTAAAGAGCGCTGGCCGCTTCACCACAATTGAGTTGCCCTCGACGGTGAGAGATCCTGGACGGCTGCGAGAGATCGCAAGCGTCCCCTCGTACCATCCGCTGGCCTTGGAGACATCAAAGCCGGCCAGGGCAACCCGAGAGCGCTCCGAGGGCGTAATGCCCAGAATCTGCTGCCCGGAGTCAAGCTCCAGATCGCAGAAGAGACTCACCGGCCCCTCTTGCATCATGGCCTTGGCAGACACGGCCTCGCTCGAGCCCCCATTGGCGCCTCCTTCTGGCTCTGCCAAGAAAAGTGCCACGCCGTATCCCGCAACGAGCCCCACAACGAGGCCGAGCAGGGCAAAGAGGACTTTGTTCATGCCCTAGTCTAGCCATAGTCAAGTGACAGGCGCAAGGCAGGCAGCCCGCCAAGAGAGCGCTGTGATTCAATAACGGGCATTGCAACCACCCCTTCGAGGCGCCCCATGAAATCACCGCTCCAGGCCGCACGCATTGTTGTGGAGGTCATCCTCGTTGTCTTCGTGGTCGTGCTCATCGTGGTGGTCATCGATCGGGGAAACTCAGAGGTCACACGCTCTGTTCAGCTCGCCACCGCAAAGGCCGAGCTTGAGGCCGCCCAGAAGACGGTGGAAGAGCTCACAGAAAAAATCGAGCGGTCGGAGAAATTGCTCGACAAGGCCGCCAAGGGGACACTCTGGGCCTACGAGGGCCGCTTCGGTCCGAACTTTTGGAGCAGCGCCTTTCCCACCTGTGGCAACGGAAAGATGCAGGCCCCGCTTGACATCAAGGGCCCCTTCGCAAAGGCCAAGGCCAAGCTCAAGGCCGACTACAAGGTGGGCACTCTGCGCATCGTGAACAACGGCCACACCATCCAGGTCAATGTGCAGCCGGGAAGCTTTCTCTACGTAGACAGCCAGCCCTATGAACTCGTGCAATTTCACTTCCATCGACCCAGCGAGGAGCTCCTCGATGGCAAGCCCACCGATATGAATATTCACCTCGTGCACAAGGGTAAGGATGGGAAACTCGTGGTGCTTGGCATCCTGCTGCAGGCGGTCGCCGCAGACAACCCAGTGATTGCTTCGATCTGGAATCACATGCCCTCTGAGGAGGGCCCCGAGGTGGTGGTGAATGCAACGACCATCGACCCCAGCAAGCTGCTGCCCGCCTCGATGAGCTACTACAGCTACGAGGGCTCCCTCACCACACCCCCTTGTTCAGAGGGCGTCACCTTCTACATCTTGAAGATGCGAGTGAACATCTCGACCGATCAGATTGCGGGCTTTCCGTTCAGCCACTCCAATGCTCGGCCCGTCCAGCCCCTCAATGGCCGGACAATCTTCGCCTCAGACTAGTCCACACAGACGGCGATGTAGCCCACCGCAAACAACGATCCGGGAGGAATTTTTTGCCACGGGCCCTCCTCCTTCACATCAAAGAGAAGTCGACCGGTCAGCCCTGGCCCCGCGTAGCTCTTCACATTGCTGATTCGGTTGTAATAGCGCTCGCAGTCATACTCGTTGTTGTAGCTGCGAGAGAGCACGCCGTCGGGGTCGCGAGCCTTTAAGTCCTGCATCTCGATCGTGCGCCGATACTTGCCATCCTTCACGATAAATTGCCCGTTGATGCGCAGAATCACCTGCCCGTTCTCCGCGAGCTTTTCCCACTTCGCCCAGGCAGGCGGAGCGGCAAGGGTGAGCGCGCAGAGTCCCGCCAAGCCCAAGACGCGAGAGCCGAGTCGTCGCCTCATGCTGAACACAATCTGCGGGAGGTGTTGATGAGTAAGTCTCTTGTCCGGCGACTCCTGTGGCCCACCAAACTCATCGCGCTCTGGCTCGTGGCCTGGGTGATGAGTGCCGCCCTCGAACCACACCTTGGACGGTGGGGCGCCCTCGCGCTGGTGACGATTGCACTCGCCGTGGTATCGATCACCGAAAAACGCCCTTGGAGGCGTCTGGCGCTCGTCTTGGGGTTCGCGGTGGCCTGCCTCGTCTCGTTTATGGGTGGGGCCCTTAACGCAGTCACCTGGCTGGGTTTGCTCGCCATAGGGCTTCTAGTCTACCCCGTGCGCGCTTGGCAAGATGCGCCGCTCTTTCCCACGCCCGCAGACTGCCTCCTGCCCATGACGGGCGCCTTTCCCGGCCAAGCGGGCTGGAGGGTGCTTGATGCAGGCAGCGGCCTCGGCGATGGGCTCATCGCACTTCGGAGGGCCTATCCCACGGCGCAGATCGAAGGCATTGAGATGAGCTGGGTGCTCAGGTTTCTTTGCAGGCTGCGCTGCCCATGGGCGCGCCTAAGACCGGGCGATATGTGGCGCCTTGACTGGTCCAGCTACGCGCTGGTCTATCTCTTTCAGCGGCCAGAGTCGATGCCCAAGGCCATTGGCAAGGCGCGCGAGCAGATGAGGCCGGGGGCACTGCTTGTGAGTTATCAGTTTGCCGTTCCATCGCTTGCAGCGACTTGGAGCGGGCAGAACGCAGCGGGCAAGTGGCTCTACGTCTATCAAATATAGGTGCCCGGCAGGCAGATGGGTTCGCCCCCAGTCCCTAGCTTGAAACGAGTAATGCCCGCCAGACTCTCGGTGTTCACGCCCCCCAGATCGAGCAGGCGTATCCCCCGACGCTTCAGTTCAAGCATGGCTCGCCACATGAGGAGCGTGTGCAGATTGTTTTGTCGAGAGAGGTCGTTGCCCCAGCCAATGTGATAAGTCGCACGACTGCCATGGAGAAGAAAAATAAGGCCGGCAGCGAGCTCGGATCCAACATCGACCCTCGCGAGAAGAAAAGCTCGATTCGCGTCCTTGTGGGCCCCGATGAACTGCTCAACGAATCCGAGGGGGAGGCCCGAGAAGCCTCGAGCGCTTCGCTGGAGCCCCTCCTGCTTGAGAACCGTTCGGGTTGGGCCCATGCTGGCGTTGAGATGAAGACTCCAACGGCTCGGACCCTGCGAGGCCCCTGCGAGCGCCCTCTCTGCCTTCACCAGCCGATTGCGCCAATTGCCCTGAAGGGCCCTTCGCAGCGCTTCTTCGTCATTGGAGAGATTCACCATGACCGTGGAATAGCCGGTCATGACGCGATGAAATCGGTGCAGTGCTGGGTCGGTCGGGCCCGGATCGTTGGGGGAGATGAGCACAGCCTTCCAGCCAGACGCCGGCAGCGCCTTCTGCATGCCCTTGAGGGCCGCAGCCCGAGACATCGGATCGAGAGCGAGCCCTTCCTCTGTCCAGATTGGTCCTCTGGAGCAGGTGGCCACCACGAGGTAGGCCAGAATTCGGCGGGCCGTCAATTGACCCAGGCACAGCAGCTGCCCACGAGGTGAATAAACGGCCGCCCGAAAAACCCCGACCCCGAGGGATCGCATGGCCTCCCCATAGGCCCAACTCTGTTGAAGAGATCCGCCCCTCTCGGTCAGCACGGACTCCCATTCTTGACGGTTCAGGGTGTCCCAATTAACCTGCATGTTGCGGCCTCTAAAGGTTTTTTTCCCCCTCTCGATTCTAACTTCTGAGGAAGTCCCCTCACTTGGCGCGTCGTTTGCTTACTATGCAAGAGGAGTCTCACGCGGCAAAAGAGGTCATGGGGCTTGTTGCCGGCAAGCCTAGAATCACCCTCGTAGGCATGCTTTATGTCCTGCTCTACCTCGGGCTGCCCGTCGCGGCGCTGGGGGCCTTGCTCGATCTGGGAATCCAGCTGGTGTTTGGGGTCTGTGTGGGTCTGTGGTGCGTTTTTTAGACAGGAGCGGGGCATATGTTTCTTATCGTCGGTCTGGCCATCGTGTTTGGTGCTGTTTTTGGTGGATACATTGCCGCTGGCGGCAAGATGGCGCCGATCATCAAAGCCGCTCCCATTGAGACCTTCATTATTGTGGGCTCGGCGCTGGGCGCATCGCTCGTCGGCAACAGCCTTCCCACCTTCATTGCTGCACTCATGGCGCCCCTGAAAGTGCTCTCTGGCCCCAAATGGAAGCCGGCCGACTACCTCGGACTCATGGTGCTCATTGGAAAGTTGCTTGCGGTGATGAAGCGTGAGGGCGTGGTTGCGCTCGAGGCGCATGTCGAGACTCCCGACTCAAGCCCTATCTTTTCGGAGTTCCCCAAGATTGCGAAAGACCACGGCATCGTCGACCTCATCTGTAACACCCTTCGCCTTGTGGTCATCAGTCAGGGGCAGGTCGATGCGGACGCGGTGGACGACATGATGGCCAAGGCCATCAAAACCCACCATCACGACGCCATGCGCGCCCCGGCCGCGCTCTTGGCCATCTCGGGCTCACTGCCCGCACTCGGAATCGTGGCCTGCGTTCTGGGCGTGGTGAAGACCATGGGCGCGATCGATCAGCCCCCTCCTGTCCTCGGTGCCCTTATTGGTGGCGCGCTGGTGGGAACCTTCTTGGGCGTGTTTTTCTCCTACGGAATCTTCGAACCGATGGGCAACCGACTGGGTCAGATCATCGATGAAGAAGGTCAGATGCTTGACGTTGTTCGCGCCATGCTGGTGGCCAACCTCAAAGGCCACCCCCCCGCGCTCATGATTGAAGCGGGTCGCGCTGCAATTTCTCATGCCAATCAGCCGGGCTTCTCAGACGTCTTTGACGCAATCCGAGGCTAAGCAGCCCCATGGCTGACGAAGAAAAAAAAGAAGCGGAAGCGGCCCAGACGCTCGAGAACGGCGAGGCCGCCGCAACCGAGACGCCTCCAGCCGAGGCGGCCGAGGGAGATGCAGCCGCCGCGCAGGCGGCACTGCCGCCCATCATCGTCATCAAGAAGGTGATCGATGAGGGCCACGGGGGTGCGCACGGAGGTGCCTGGAAGATCGCTCTGGCCGACATGATGACTGCCATGATGGCGTTCTTCCTGCTCATGTGGCTCCTGGGCTCCACCAACGAGGACCAAAGAAAGAGCATCGCTGACTACTTCCGCCCCACCTCGCACAGCCAAGTGAGCCTGGGCCAGACCGCTGGATCGAGTGGCCTGCTCGGTGGCACCTCCATCATCGACCCTGAGGGCTTTAAGTTCACGGCCAAACAGACTGCTTTGCTCGAGCGCGTGACCCCCCGATCCGAGGCGGGACCCAGCACCTCCGACGGCTCGTCCCAGGACCCCAAGAATCGTGAGGGCAAGTCAGAGGATCTGAGCAAAGAGGAAAAGAAAAAGGTTGCTGCCGAAGTCGACAAAGAGAACTTCGACAAGCTGGAAAAAGAAATCAAAGAAAACATGAAAGAGAACAAGCAGCTCGCAAAGCTGAAGGATCAGGTGACCTTCACGCGCGAGGCAGATGGCCTTCGTATCGACATCATTGACAAGGCCGACTTCTCAATGTTTCCGCTGGGAAGCGACCGACTTGAGGGGCGCGCGGCCGCGCTCATTCGAGAGGTTGCAAAATCGCTGAAAGACATGCCCAACAAGGTCGCCGTCACCGGCCATACCGACAGCGTGAGCTTTGCCCCAGACAGTGGCAAGAACAACTGGTCGCTCTCGGCAGAGCGGGCCGAAGCGACCCGAAAAATCCTCGAGTCCGGCGGCCTCTCTGACAAGCGGTTTGCAAAGATTGAGGGGGTGGCCGACACCATGCCCTTCAACCCCAAGGACCGAGCAGACCCGCGCAATCGACGCATGAGCGTCAAGGTGCTCTACCAAAACGTGAACTAAAGAACCCAAAGACGCTGCCGATTCCATCTCTGAAGGACTCACTCAACAGAGAGCGTAAAGGCAAGCACCATGAGGCACATGAGAAAAGCAATCGAATCCTACGGTGAAGTCAAGGTTTCCACGGGCGTGGCAACGGCCGATAGCGTCCAGCTCATCCAAATGCTTTTCGACGGACTCTTAGAGAGCCTTCGCGCAGCCGAGGGTCAAATTAAGCGCAAGGCCATTGAGGAAAAATCAAAGAGCCTCACCCGCGCCGGAAAGATTGTTTTGGGTCTGCAGGGTGCGCTCGATTTCGAAGCGGGTGGCGACATTGCCCGCAACCTCGACGAGCTTTATGGCTACGTGACGCGCCGCCTTCTGCACATCAACCTCCACAACGATCTTGCGGCCTTGGCCGAAGTCATCAACCTGATGAGCGAGATTCAAGAGGCCTGGGGGGCAGTTCCCTCTCTCCTGCCAAACCGCAGCGCCAATAACAGCTCTCGCCTAGCCTCCTAGCACCCCGGCTGCCCCGCCCCAGTCCGCCCGCTCGGCGCGGGCGGCATAATTCCCCGAGGTGAACAACCGGAGGGCGTCGCGTGATCAATAGGCTGGCTTGGGCTGGACCAGAGGGTCAGTCCGTTGTCTTTCAGGGGCTCTTTGCCGGTGAGGTTCGTGGCAGGAAGTCAACCGCCTTTCAGCTGCTGTCCCTCGCCCTGATTGTCGTCAATCTTGGCGCTCTCTACCTCGAAGCCAAATTCGGACCCCATCACCCATCGGCTGCAACGCTCGCGGCGTTCGCGCAGGGCTCTCTGATCTTCTTCGCAGTCGAGTTCGGACTCGCGCTCTTTAGCTGCACCCGAAATCCTGACATGAAGAACCGGCCGCTTCTGGGGTCTGCGCGACTGCGATTTCTGGCGAGCCCCGCCGCACTGCTTGACCTGCTGAGCTTTGCTCCGAGCCTCCTCTTTGGTGTCAGTGCCGATCTGCGAGTTCTCAAAGCGCATCGCCTGATTCGACCCTTTCTGCCGGGTCGCACGGTCCATGAGGCCTTCACCGACTTTCAGCGGGCCCACTTCGGAGAGACCCTGCGCCAAAAGATATACATCCTGATGGTGCCCCGATCGGACATGGAGCCCCTGCAACGCATGGTTGAGCGCTCGCTCATGGTCCTGATTTTCGTGTCGGTCCTCACGGTTATTCTGGAATCGGTTGCCTCGCTGAGGGACTTTCAACCAGAGTTCCTCTTTCTTGAAGCCCTGTTCGTGGGCATTTTCACTGTGGAATACCTCGCAAGACTCTACTGCTGCGTCGAGGATCCCGCGATTAAGAATGGGCACTTCAGGAGGCTGCGCGGCATGATGGAGCCTGGGCAGATTGTCGACCTGCTGGCCATCCTGCCCTTCTATCTCTCCTTCTTCCTTCCCCAACACTTCGACCTGCGCTTCCTGCGCGCGTTCCGGCTCATTCGGGCCCTCAAGCTTGTCCGTTACAGCCGTGCCTCTCGAACCCTCATGAAGGTCTTGCAGGCGGAGTGGCCAGTTGTCGCCGCCGCCATTTTCATCATGTTCATTCTGGTCATCCTCACCGCGAGCCTGGGCTACCTTTTTGAGCACGAGGCCCAGCCAGACAAATTCGAGAACATTCCCCAGTCCATCTACTGGGCCGTGATCACGCTGGCCTCGGTGGGCTACGGCGACATATCGCCCCTCACCTCCGAGGGTCGACTGGTGACGGTCCTTGCAGCTCTTGTCGGAATTGGCATCTTTGCCCTGCCCGCAGCCATCCTCTCCTCCGCCTTCATTGATCAGATGCACCAAGATCGGGAGACGCTCCAAGAAATGCTGGCGGAAGCGATCGTCGATGGGCAGATTAGCGAGGAAGAGCGGCATCAGATCCTTCAAGATGCAGAGGAACTGAGCCTCTCTGACCAAGAAGTTCACAACGCGATCGACCGGGAGCTTGCCCGCCAGGCTCGGGAGCGCCGAGCAAGCAGGGCCCTCCTTAGCGCCTGGCCAGAGTGGTCCGCCCAGCCCGACCGCGCCCTCGAGCAATTCCGCGGTGCAGTCAGTTGGCTGCACCAGGTACAACTTCATCCGGAATGCGCGGCTGCCGTGGAGGCCGCCCTGGCAAGGGACGGGGAGGCCACTGAGCGTGAGCGGGCCGTCTGGCGAGCGCTTCGTTAGAGCGCCCGCTCCGAGTGCTTGTGGCTGTCACCGAACTTCCCTTAGCATGGCGCCCATAGAATGAGTCAACCAGACCCCCTCCAACCGGCAGACCGCCCATGACGCTCTCACTTCCCTCGCGCCTTTTTCCCTGGGTCTCGACCGGTGCTCTGGCCCTTATCACCGCCCCCGCCTACCCCCTCGCCTCCCTTGTCTTCGCGGGCCTTTTCTTCCTGGGGCTTCACGATGCGACCCAGAGCCGACACGCCATTAGGCGCAATTACCCGCTCACGGGACGCCTGCGATACGCCCTGGAGTTCATCCGCCCAGAGATTCGTCAGTACTTTATCGAGAGTGACGACGAGAAGCTGCCCTTCTCGCGGAATCAGCGCGCCATGGTCTACGCGCGCTCAAAAATTCAAAACGACAAACGCGGTTTCGGGACGATCAAAGACCTCTACGCCCAAGATGCGCAGTGGCTGAGTCACTCGATGCGCCCCGTAGAGACCGAGACCGAGGACCTTCGCATCACCGTTGGGGGTCCTGCCTGTCGTAAGCCCTACGCCATCTCGATCTTCAACATCTCTGCGATGAGCTTTGGGGCGCTCTCCGCAAATGCCATCCAGGCCCTCAACCATGGCGCTGCGCTCGGACGCTTTGCCCACGACACCGGTGAGGGCAGCATCTCGGTCCACCACCGAAAGTTCGGGGGGGACCTCATCTGGGAGCTGGGGTCGGGCTACTTTGGCTGCCGCACCCCCGATGGCCATTTCGATCCCCATCGATTCGCGGAGCAGGCCGCAGACGACCAAATCAAGATGATCGAAGTCAAGCTCTCGCAAGGAGCCAAGCCCGGGCACGGTGGGGTCTTGCCAGCCGCCAAGGTGAGTGCCGAGATTGCGCAGGCCCGAGGAGTTCCCATGGGCGAGGACTGTGTCTCACCCGCATCGCACTCGGCCTTCAGCACGCCCTTGGGTCTCATGCAGTTTATTGGCCAGCTGCGCGAGCTCTCGGAGGGCAAACCAATTGGCTTCAAACTCTGCGTGGGCCATGTTCAGGAGTGGTTTGGCCTGGTCAAGGCCATGCTCGAGACGGGTATCTCCCCCGACTTCATCGTTATCGATGGAGCGGAGGGCGGGACAGGCGCTGCACCCATCGAGTTCGCCGACCACATGGGCATGCCCCTTCGAGACGGCCTTCAGCTCGTTCACAACACCCTGGTGGGGGTCGGGCTGCGAGACCAGATTCGGCTTGGAGCCTCAGGGAAAATCCTCTCGGCCTTTGACATCATTCGGTGCAGGGCGCTCGGCGCAGACTGGTGCAACTCAGCCCGTGGCTTCATGTTTGCGCTGGGATGTATTCAGTCGCGCAGCTGTCACACCGATCACTGCCCGACTGGCGTGGCCACGCAAGATCCGATGCGCCAAAAGGCCTTGGATGTGACTGACAAGGCCCAGCGAGTCTTCCATTTTCACAGCAACACCCTGCACAACCTGGCCGAAATGATGGGTGCAGCGGGCCTTCGAACACCCGAGCAGATCAGGCCCGAGCTTGTAATGGTTCGGGGCCCCAATGGACAGGCCGCCCCCCTTTCCAGTAGCCTCACCACACTTGCTCCGGGCGCACTGCTCTCGACACACAGCCAAGGGGGTCTTCCGCAACCGTACGCCAGCCTCTGGCAGGCCTCCTCTCCCCATCACTTTGGACCGACCTTGAACTAGACCCCCAACCGCGAGCATCCATGGAAAAAACAAACAAAAAAATCACCTCGACGGATTTCCTTTACTTCGCCCTTGTCATCCTTGGGTTGGCTGCAACTGTGATGCTCACCAACCACAACATGCGCGAGGCTCAGCGCACGGAAACCGCGAAGAAAGAGGCCGAGCGACTCGCAGAATGGCTGACCAAAGCCGGGGAGGCGCGAGCCAAAAAAGAGTCGTCGGGTGTCGACGCCTGCGACCCGCCCTCTGAATGGGCGGCCTGTCAGGAAGCGCTTTTGAACAAAGAGGGCCCGATCGGCGGGCTTCACAATGTTATTGAGGATGACGGGCTGATCGTGGCGGAAACGTGCGACAAAGAGAAATCCGAGACCCACGGCGCCTACATCATCGAGAACGGCGTTCCCCCGGGACCGGGCCTCCCCCCCGCATGGGCTGCGATCACGGCCGACACCAAACTCGATGCGCCGCTCACCCTGCGCGTCTTCGTCTGTGGGCGCTCGTTCCACAAGATTCCCGTCGCTGAGATTAAGTACTAACCAACGGTTAAAGGATTCTCCGTGAGCAACGACCTCTCTACCCCCTCTCTTCCGGCCAGCACCGTTCGCGCCTACGTCTACCGACAAGTCTTCGACCCTACCAATAAGCAGGGCATGGGCAAGAGGCTTGATGGCTATATATCGACCCTCATCATCCTCAACCTTATTGCCTTGTTGGTTGAGCAGGTGCCGACGCTCTATGCAAAGGCCCCAGGGTTTTTCCACATCTTCGATGTTTTCTCGATCATCGTCTTCACCATCGAGTATGTGCTTCGCCTCTACGTTGCCCCCGAGGACCCAGAATTTAAAGGCGCTCGCCTGCCACGCTTTGCCTACTTTAAGAGCCCATTCGCGCTCATCGACCTGGCGGCCATTCTCCCCTTCTATCTCGCAGCCTTTATTCAGATCGACCTGCGCATGCTGCGGGCCCTGCGACTTCTGCGACTCTTCAAGCTGGCTCGCGTCCTCATCCCCGCCTGGAAGGAGTTCAAAGAACTCAACAAGGACTCAACCCTTCGACAAAAGGTCTACAACCTCCTCAACCCAACGCCTCAAAGCGGGGCGCTGCATGAGTACGTCGATCTTTTCATCGTCTTCTGGGTGCTGGTCTCCGTGGCGGCCGTCATTCTGGAGTCCGTGGAGTCGGTCCACTACGTGCTCAACGTTGAATTCGTTCTGCTAGACGGAATCGCGGTGGCCATCTTCACCACGGAATACATCCTTCGACTCTACAGCTGCACCGAAAACCCGAATTATCGGCACTGGGTTGCAGGACGTCTGGCGTATGCTCGCTCCCCCAGCGCAGTCGTCGATGGCCTGGCCGTTCTCCCCTTCTTCCTTGAGCCCCTCTTGCACAGCCTGCTAGACCTGCGCTTTCTGCGGATTTTCCGGCTGCTCAGACTACTCAAGCTCACTCGCTACACCACGGCGGGCACCACGCTGATAAGAGTTCTGTCTCGCGAGTGGCCTGTCATTGCGGCGTCCACCTTCATCATGATGCTGCTCGTCATCCTCACGGCCTCTCTCGGATATCTCTTTGAGCGCGAAGCGCAGCCCGAGAAGTTCGAGAACATTCCACAATCGATTTATTGGGCCGTGGTCACACTCGCCTCGGTCGGCTATGGAGACATCTCCCCGGTAACCCCGATTGGACGGGCCGCAACAGTCATCCTCGCCCTCGTCGGGCTTGGCATCTTTGCAGTCCCAGCCGGTATTTTGGCGACCGCCTTTAACGATGAACTGCGTCGCCACCGGGAGTCTATTCGGAACCAGCTGCTGGGTTACCTCTCCGACGGCGTGCTCGAGGAGAGTGAGAGGGAACAACTCTACCGAAGTGCCCGAGCCCTTCGTCTCACGCACGAGGAGGTGGACCTCATGATTGAGCGAGCCCGACTCGACGCCGAAGCCACCACAAAAGCGGCACAGGAGCAGTTCGTCATTCCGTACCACATGATGGAAAACAACCCGTCGTTCTCCGCCGACCAGTTCAAGCAACTCGCCACGCTCATGCGACAGGTGGCTGCCGTGTCAGACCATTCGGCGCTGAATAAGATTTTCCATGACGCCAAGGTCACCAGCGAACACGACCGAGAACTCTGGTCCCTGGTACTTAGCCACCTGCCCCAGAAGTAAAAAACGCCACCCGCTCGGCAGAGGGGGTGGCGAGAGAGCCGCTTGAAATCTGGCTTAGCCCACGAGGTCTACGCGCCCCTCCAGGTCCATGATGCCGGTGATGACGCTAAGTTTGGGGTGGCGCTTCACCACAGCCTGCCGGAATGCAGCCAGAACCTCTGCATGAGAGCCGGTCTCGACCTCTTTTCCGGAGACGGCATCAGCCCCGAGGGCCAGCTTGGCCGCGCCGCAGTCACGGTGGCTGATCCCCACAACGCGCTTGATGTGGTGCAGCTTCACGGTGATGTCGAGATTGTCAAAGAAGGTGGCGTGCCACGCTTTGAAGGCGGGGTGGACAACGCCCAGCGGACCTCCTGCCATGACAAATTGGCTGTAGTTGTCGCCCAGCTTTTCTCTGTCGACGCCAGAGAGCATGCCCATGTATCGCCAGCTGAGCGTCGTAAACCGAGGATCGATACAGTTAACGAGCATGGCCTCGTAGTTGCCGCTCGCGGCCCGAGCCGAGCGACCCAGTCCCATTACGCCTGCGGCGGTGAGGGCGGCACCTGCAGCCAAAAAGCCCCGACGGGTCTGCGCCTGGGCGATGGGAGAGCAGCATGCACAGGCCGACTGCAGGCCCGAGGCACCCAAAACAGACGACTCACGATGCTTCACATTCATAGAACAGTCCCTTTCTTGTTAACAGATGCCGCGCGACCCAGACGTGCCCAAAACCGATTGCCGCTCCAACGCATGATGGCGGCCACCAGGTAAAAACGCTTGCCTCGACCAATCACTGAGGCAATAACAAAAAGGGCTATGGGCATCCCCATCGCTCCGGCGGTGATCGTGCAGACCTTGTAGGGAATGGGCACAAAGCCCGCCAACACGATCGTCCAAAACCCCCACTCCAAGAACCATTCCTTAGACAACTCAAAGGCCTGCGCGTAGCCCCAAGCCTCCAAGGATGGTGAAATCCAATGAAAGAAGTATGCGCCAATCACATAGCCAAAAAGCCCGCCCACAACAGATGTCACCGTTGTGACAGTCGCCAAAAACCACGCGCGCTGGGGGCGAGCCAGGCACATGGGCGCCAAGAGAATATCGGGCGGAATCGGAAAAAATGAAGACTCCGCGAAGCTGGATGCTCCGAGCGCCCAGGTGGCCCGAGGATGGTGGGCCCAGCGTTCCAACCAGAGATAGAGGGGAGACAGAAACGGCAGGCGCACGGCAGAGAGGGTTCTTCGGGGATGGAAAGACCGATTCTAAGTCTTTGCACTGCCATTGTTTGCATTGCCCAAGGGTCGAAGGTATTGTGCAGAGCGGAATTCCAACCTGATGTTTTCCCGAACAAACGGCAAGTCATTTCCCGGAGCGAGTCCATGAGTTCAGCCGGATCCAATGCCAACAAATCGACGCTCGGCGCCCTGATGCTTGGTGCCCTCGGCGTGGTGTACGGCGACATCGGCACAAGCCCTCTCTATGCGCTGAAGGAGACCTTTGGTCCCGGGACTGGGGTCACCGCATCGGCCGCAGATGTCATCGGTGCCGTCTCAGCCATCATCTGGCTGCTCACCCTCGTCGTCACACTGAAGTACGTGGTTCTCATCCTGCGCGCTGACAACCGCGGGGAGGGGGGCATCATGGCGCTCCTGGCCCTTGCGAGTTCTGCGGTGGCCAACCGACCGCGCTACAAGGCGGCCATTTTCCTCATTGGATGCTTCGGGGCCTGCCTCTTTTTTGGAGAAAGCATCCTCACTCCGGCCATCTCGGTGTTGAGCGCGGTCGAGGGTCTCGAGGTGGTGGAGCCCTCCCTAAAGCCCGCCATCGTGCCCATCTCGATTGCCATCCTTATTGGACTCTTCTCCATTCAAAGACACGGCACGGCACTGGTGGGTCGATTCTTTGGGCCGATCATTCTGGTTTGGTTCTTTGTGATTGGCGCCGTTGGGCTCAGTCAGATTTCAGGCTCACCCGACATTCTGGTGGCACTGAATCCGTTCTACGGACTGCAGTTCCTCATTGACCGTGGGCCAAAGCTACTTTTGGTGGTGGGCGCCCTCGTGCTGGCTGTCACGGGCGTTGAGACGCTCTATGCCGACATGGGCCACTTCGGCAAGAAGGCGATTCGGTACACCTGGCTCTTTGTTGCCTACCCCGGACTCATCTTGAACTACCTCGGCCAGGGGGCACTCATCCTGCAGAATCCGGAGGCCATCGAGAACCCCTTCTATCTCTCCTTTCCCGAGCCGCTGCTCATCCCAGCCATCCTGCTCTCGACCATGGCCACCGTGATTGCTTCTCAGGCCACCATCTCTGGCGCCTACTCCGCCACACAGCAGGCCATTCAACTAGGTCTTCTGCCCCGCATGCGAATCGTCCACACCTCCATCAAAGAGTATGGGCAGATCTACATTCCCTTTATTAACAACATGCTGCTCATCGCCGTGCTTCTCGTGACCCTGGCCTTTGGGTCGTCAAGCGCGCTGGCGTCGGCCTATGGCGTGTCGGTCACCATGACCATGATGTGCTCAACGCTGCTCACTTTCTTTGTGGTCTATGCGGGGTGGCACTTCTCATTTGCCGTGGTTCTTGCCTCTACCCTCTTTTTCTTTGCACTCGACAGCCTCTTAGTTGCGGGGTGTCTTGCCAAGATTCTGCATGGCGGGTGGTTCCCGCTCACGCTGGGCCTGGTCATTCTGACTCTCATGACGACATGGAAGCGGGGCAGAGAGCTCCTCATTCACAAGATTCGAGAAGACGACCCCGAACTCGAGAGTTTTATCGACTCCATCTCGAACTCAGGCCTGCCGGTCACCGACCGCACGGCAGTCTACCTGGTGGCCAACTCCACCACGGCCCCTCAGGCACTGATGCACAACATCAAGCACAACATGGTGCTTCACAAGCGTAACGTCATCGTGACCGTGGTCTTTGAGGAGCGTCCATGGGTGCATTTCGGTGAGCGACTCAAAGTGGAGTCACTCGGTCACAATTTCTGGCGTGTGAGCGTTCATTACGGATTCAAGAATGTTCCAGACGTGCCGCGCGCGCTCGAGCTCTGCAAGAGCCACGGCCTGGAGATCAATCTCTTCTCGGCGTCTTACTTCATTAGTCGGGAGACCATCGTGCCCTCAACTAATGGCGGCATGGCCAAGTGGCGAGAGGAGATTTTTGCCTCACTGTCGCGCAACGCAGGCAGCGTGGTGTCCTACTTCAACATTCCAACCAATCAGGTGATCGAGCTCGGCACCCGAGTCATGATTTAAGCCCGTTCCAGCAAAAAGAAGCAGGCAAAAAGAAGGGTGAGGGTCACCAAAGAGGTGATCCCCACCTTTTTGAGCAGCGTTCCGAGGCTCTCGGAGTAAATCTCGTCACCGACCTGGGCGCCTCGGTCGATAAATTTCCAGACCCGCCAGCCGACAAAAAGCGGAAAAAGAATGGCCAGTATGCCGAGTGCGATCGTCATGTAACAAAAGGCAGGGTGCGTCTACGCTCGCCTGTGGCTGCTGCGATCGCGTTGGCGATGGCCGGCGCCGCAAGCGGAACCCCCACCTCACCCATGCCCGAGGGCTTGTCGCCCCCCTCGATGATCGTGATGTCTATGGCAGGCGTCTCAGACATTCTGAGCATCGGGTAGGTGTCGAAATTCTTCTGCTCGACAACACCGTCCTTGAAAGTGATCTTGTTCTTCATGGCCGATGAGGCGCCAAGCAGCAGGCCACTCTCTAGCTGTGCTTGAATCTGGTTCGGACGAACCGCCACGCCGCAGTCCACCACGCAGGTGAGTTTGTGCACGGTGGGCTCAGCCCCCTTCATTGAGACCTCCGCCACGACCGCAACATAGGCGTCGTAGCACTCGGTCTGGGCCAGCCCAAGGAAACGGCCATCGGACCGCTTCTTTCCCCAGCCTGCACGTTCTGCGGCCATCGAGAGCACCTTCTGTGCCCGGGGATGCTTTGAGAGCATCTCCATGCGAAACGCCAGCGGATCTTTTCCTGCCGCCTGTGCCAGTTCGTCAACAAAGGACTCCATTGCGAAGGTGTTGAGGTTGTTACTCACAGCGCGCCAATACCCGACACGCACACCCGTGTCGTGAATCACGTTCTCAAAACGCAGGTTCGGTACGGCATAAGTAAGGTTGTTCGCGCCCTCGCTCATAAAGGGGTCATTTCCCTCCACCACGAATCCGGGGAAGGCCCGCGCGGTAACGGAAGGGGAGGTCATCTTTGAGGTGAGCCCGACCAGTCGCCCCGAAGAATCGAGCGCTCCTGAGAGCTGATGAAGACTGATGGGACGATAGAAGTCGTGGGTCATATCGTCCTCTCGGCTCCAGATGAGCCGAACGGGCTGACCCGAGGCCTTGGCAATGGAGACTGCCTGGGCGACAAAATCATTCTCAATCTTGCGGCCATAGCCGCCGCCAATAAAGGTGGTGTGAATGCGCACCTTTGACTCAGGCAGGCCAGACACAGCGGCCGCGGTTGCAGATGCACCCTGCGGGAACTGAATCGGGCCCCAGACGAGGCACTCACCATTCACAATCTGGGCCGAGCAATTCACAGGCTCCAGTGTCGCGTGGGCCAGAAAGGGAAGTTGGTACTGGGCCGAGATCTGCTTTGCGCTGCCGGCCATCGGATTCTCAGCGTTTCCGGCCTTCAGAATGACAGCACCTCTCTTGGAGGAGGCAGCCAAGAGCCCCGCCTCAATGCTGGCCATATCCTTTAACTGTCTCGCAGCAGGGCCCATGTCCCATTCGATCTTCAGCAGATCCCGAGCTTTCTTTGCCGTGAAATAGTCCTTGGCCAACACGGCAACACCGTCGGGCACCTGGACGATCGAGACCACGCCCTTGACAGCCTTCGCAGCGGAGTCGTCTACGCGCATGGCCTTACCGCCAATGGCGGGGCACATGGCCAGAGAGGCGGCCAACATGCCAGGCACTCGAACGTCAACCCCGTACTGCGCTGTACCGTTTACCTTGGCTGGCGTGTCCAGGCGTCGCACGTCCTTTCCGATGTAGCGGTAATCGGCCTTCGACTTCAGGGTGGGATTGGGATTGGGCTTCTGAGTCGCCGCCAGCGCGGCCAACTGGCCATAGGTTGCCTTCTTCGTTCCGCAGCGAACCTGCCCGTCCTCTGCAACACAGCTTGATGCCGAAACCTTCCACTTCTCGGCTGCGGCTGCGACAAGCATCTCGCGTGTGCTCGCGCCGACCTTGCGCAGCTTGTCCCAGGCATCCCGCATGGAGGCTGAGCCCCCCGTGATCTGGGCGCCGCCCAGGAGGGCATTTCCATAGACGGCGGGGTTGTTGGGTGCAAAGACCACCTTCACTTTGCTGATCGGGTAGTTCAGCTCCTCTGCGATGAGCAGAGACATGGAGGTGTAAACATCTTGGCCCATCTCACCGCGGGCAACAAAGATGGTGAGATCGTTGTTGGCATCGAGTCGGAGCCACGGATTGTTGAGCGCAGCACCCGCTGCAAGCACCGTATTTTCAAGATCTGAGAATCCCACCAACAATGCACCACCCAGGGCGGCGGAAGACTTGATGAATGAACGACGATCCATGTGGTTCTCCTCGGTCTGGGGTTAGGCGATGGACTTTGCGGCGCGCGCGATCGCCGCGCGAATGCGGCCATAGGTGCCGCAGCGGCAGACGTTTCCGTCCATTGCAGCCTGAACTTCGTGATCGGTCGGATTCTTGTTCTTGGAGAGCAGGGCAGCGGCGGACATCATCTGGCCAGTCTGGCAGTAGCCGCACTGAGGCACCTCCTCCGCCTCCCAGGCTGCCTTGATGGGCTTGGCCAGCTTCTCGGGCAGACCCTCGAGGGTGGTGATGCGCTTGCCAATGGCAGCCGACATGGGGACGGAGCAGGAGCGGATAGCCTCGCCGTCGAGGTGCACCGTGCAGGCCCCGCATAGCCCAGCCCCGCAGCCGAACTTTGGGGTGGTGATGTTGAGGTGATCACGCAGAACCCAAAGGATGGGGGTGTCTGGCTCCCCGCTGAATTCGACTGACTTTCCATTGACCTTGAGTTTCATGGGGCTCCCCTCAGAAGACGGTGTTGCTCCATTGTAAAACGACCAGAAGACAACTAGGCCATGGCCTGTGCTGCCTTGATTGCCCGGGTCGCAACGTCCTCAAGCCAGCCAAAGTCCATCTGGCCGTGGGCCTCACAGAGAAACCAGGGCTCTCGGGAGTCCGGCTCGAGCATGACACCCAACTCAATCAACTTCCAGGCAAAGTCTCGATAGAGCGTGTTGTTCACCTTGCGCCATTGTCGGTAGCTCTTTGGAACTTCTGCAGAGAAGTGGATGCCCAACATCGCCGGCGGCCCCGCGAACGCGTGCTCAACCCCCGCCTTGGTGAATACACGCCCCAAAATCTCTTTGACTTTTTCGCCGGCCGCGTCCGCCGTCTGGAGGGCGTCGGTGTGGGCCAGGATGTTGAGGGTGGCATGCGCTGCGCTCAGCGCAATGAGATTGGCCGTGTAGGTGCCGCCGTGAACCACGCCGCCGGCGTGAGAGCCAACGACATCCATGACATCAGCCCGCCCACCGAATCCTGCGACGGGATATCCGTTCCCCATGGCCTTCGCATAGGTGGTGAGATCTGCATGAATGCCGTAGAGCGACTGCGCACCACCGGCTGCCACGCGAAACCCCGTCTTGACCTCATCAATGATGAGCAGCGTGCCATTTTTTGTGCACAGGTCTCGAAGTCTCTGTAGCCATTCTTGAGAGGCCGAGATGCTGCCCGCATTGCCAATAATGGGCTCAAGAAGCACGCAGGCCAGAGAGTCTTGTCTCTTCTTGAAGAGCTGCTCCAGAGACTCCTCGTCATTAAGTTCGATGAAGTCCACCAGTTCACGGGTGTTCTCTGAAATACCAGCTCCAAAGGGGATGATGCGAGGCGACCGAGAGTCGCCAGGTGTCCAGCTCTCAATGTCTGACTTCCACATCATCTCGTCGACCAGGCCATGAAAGCTCCCCTCGACGATCGCAATGCGGTCACGACGGGTAAAACCCCGGGCGGTTCTCACCGCTCCGATAACGGCCTCGGTGCCAGAGTTAGCAAAGCGCAGCTTCTGGATGCTGGGGCAGAGCGCCTTGATCTGCTTAACAACCTCCGCATCAAGGGCGGTAGAGAAGCCCGTGAGCGTGCCCCCCTCCTGAATCTGGCGAATGACTGCAGCGTCTACCCGCTCGTCCCGATAGCCCAGAATGATGGGTCCGTAACCAAGGCGAAAGTCGACATAGGTCTTTCCATCGCAATCCGTGAGCTGGGCACCCTTGGCCGAGGCAATAAACACCGTTCGGTCGTCACCCCAGTACCGATAGTTCTCTGCAACACCCTGAGGCATGTGCAGATGAGCCTCCCTCATGAGCCGGACCTGGTTCAGCAGCGTCATGTGCTCGCCCCCTGAGGGCGCAGATATGTGCCGACGCGGTCCTCAAGGAGCTTCACAACATGAAGCTCGGCGGCGTTTTCGCCATAGGTGCGCTTGGCCTGCTCGAAGAGCTCCTGGACAAATCGGCCCATGGTCAGCGTGAAGCCCTGGGACACCGCGATCTCGTTTACGAGGCCGAGGTCCTTGCAGCACAGGGCGAGAGAAAAGCTGGGGTCGTAGTGGCCCGCAAAGATGGAGGGAATGTCGTGCTGGGCCACCCAGCTATTGCCGGCACTGGACTGAATGGCCTCAGAGACGATCTCAAGCGGGATGCCCGCCTTGGCCCCCAGCATAAGGGCCTCCCCAATGACAGCCGCATGGGTGAACCAGAGCAGGTTGGTAAGCAGCTTGATGGTCGCTCCATTGCCTGGGCCGCCCACATAGAAGATTTTTTCCCCAAGGACATCAAAGATGGGCCTCTGTCGGTCAAAGTCACTCCGATTTCCGCCGACGAAGATGGACAAGCGCCCGAGCGCTGCGAAGTCGACCGCGTTGGTGACTGGGGCCTCCAGAAAGCCAACATGACGCTCGGCCGCACACTGAAAGAGTTCACGCGCGAGTTCAACCGAGCTGGTCGAGGTGTCGATGATGGTGGCGCCCGCGGAGAGAGACGCCAGCAGACCATCATCGCCAAACATCACCTCACGCACCTGAGTGGGGCCAGGCAGGGAGCAGATCACGACCTGGGCGCCAGCGGCAAGACCCCTCACACTCGCTGCCGCCCGACCCCCAAGGGCGACAAGGTTGAGCGTCTTCGACTGATCGAGGTCGAAGACGGCAACGGGATAGCCTGCCCGAATGAGGTTTGCCGCCATGGGGTTTCCCATGTTGCCCACACCGATGAATCCAATGTTTGGCAGTGCAGCCATCTCGCGCCTAGATTCGTCTGAACTCAAGAAAGCACCGATGATTCTCGGCCCTGCCGAGATACTCAAAGCCGCTGCTCCGAAGCAGGGACTTCGCCTGCTCAAAGTCGAAGGTGCGGTAGTGAATGGTCTGCTCCATCACGCGCTTGTCTTCGTCGTCGAGGTAGTAGTGCTTCGTGAATCCGGAGTCTAGGGGCTGAATCTTCTGCGAGTAGATCATTCCGTTTGAGATCGGACGCTCGTAGTCATGATGGGGGCCCTGGATACCCAGCAGAAGGGTTCCTCCCGGCGCCACCGCTCGACTCAGGCACTCGAGTCCGCGCTGATTGGCCGCCTCATCGACGATGTGACTGACCAGGAAGGGTTCTTTGTCTCCATCGATGACGAAGTACCAGACCCCACCGTACGAAAAGGCAAGCCGGTATTGCTCATCGAGACTCAATTCCGTGATGTTTTGCCGACTCAGCCGTATGTTGTGAAACGCATCCAGCCGCTTGCTGGCAATCGAGAGCATGGACTGGGTGAGATCGATGCCAAGGATCTGGGTCGAGGGCCGTCGCTTCACGAGCTCTTCAAGGATAAGCCCTGTTCCACAACCAATCTCGAGGATGGACTCGGGGTCGGCATGATGAAGGAGGGCGTCGACAATGGCCGGATAGTCGTAGTAGCCAGAGGTCATGATCGTGTCGTAGTAGGCCGACATCTTTGTGTAGTCACCCATCTGCTCTTTGTCTCCAGTCGTCATGCGCCTGCGCATAAGACAAAACCCCAGCTATTGCTAACTGGGGTCTTTTTCCTGGTGGGCCCACCAGGACTTGAACCTGGGACCAAAGGATTATGAGTCCTCTGCTCTAACCAACTGAGCTATGGGCCCGAAACATCTGCCGAGCATCGCCAAGGAGGGGATTCGCCATCAGCCTAGTGTATCGAGAAAACTTTTGAGCTTGTCGCTGCGGCTCGGATGACGAAGTTTTCGCAGCGCCTTGGCCTCAATCTGACGAATCCGTTCCCGGGTCACATCGAATTGCTTTCCGACTTCCTCGAGCGTGTGGTCGCTGGTCATCTCGACGCCAAATCGCATCCGCAGAACCTTGGCCTCACGAGGCGTGAGCGAATCGAGCACCTCCTTCACCACGTCTCGCATGGAGTCCTGCAGGGCGGCCTCATGCGGCTGAAGCGTGTTGGTGTCCTCAATGAAATCTCCAAGATGCGAGTCGTCGTCGTCACCGATGGGCGTCTCCATGGAGATGGGCTCTTTGGCGATCTTCAGGATCTTGCGAATCTTGTCCTCGGGCATTTCCATCTTGATGGCAAGCTCGGCCGGGTCTGGCTCCTTGCCGGTCTCTTGTAGGAGTTGGCGGGAGATGCGATTCATCTTGTTGATGGTCTCGATCATGTGCACTGGGATGCGAATCGTGCGGGCCTGATCGGCGATGGAGCGGGTAATCGCCTGTCGAATCCACCAGGTTGCATAGGTGGAGAACTTGTAGCCGCGGCGATACTCAAACTTATCGACCGCCTTCATGAGGCCGATGTTTCCCTCCTGAATAAGGTCGAGAAACTGCAGGCCGCGGTTGGTGTATTTCTTGGCGATGGAGATGACCAGACGAAGGTTGGCCTCGGTCATCTCGCGCTTGGCCTCCTTGGCCTTTTTCTCGCCCCGACTCATCAGCTGATTGATGGCGCGAAGGTCTGCGAGTGGAAGCACGGCACGCGACTGAATGTCGATGAGACGCTGCTGCAGCTCTTGGAGGGCGGGCAGGTTGCGCTCTAGGAGTGGCAGCCGGGAGCCAGCGACAGCAGCGCCCTTCTTGGAGAAAAAGTCGAGGCGGACCTCGTTGCCGGGGAAATTCTTCAGGAACCAGTCAACGGGCAGGCCCACCTTATCAACAGCGATATTGCGCAGGGCCCGCTCGATTCGACGCACCTCATCGACCTGATTGCGCAGCGTGTCGGCAAGGCGCTCCACCATCTTGGCGGTAAATCGAATGCCCATTAACTCGTTACTGATGTTCTCTTGGGCGCGGTTGTAGGCCACCGACTTATAGCCCTCTGACTGGAAGGCTCGACGCATGCGGTCGAACTGCTTCTCGATGGTCGCGAACTTCTCGAGGGCCGCCTGACGACGCTCCTCAAGTCGCGCCTTACTTGCCGTGTCTTCGCCGGAGTCGTCATCCTCCTCAATGGCAATCTCAGCCTCAGCGGGCGCCAGCAGGTCTTCCTCTGGCGCGTTGGGGTCGACGAGTCCGTCGACAACCTCCTCGATGCGCATGGTGCCCTCGCGAATCTTGGTCGCGTGATCGAGGATTTCGTGGATGGTGGTCGGACACGAGGAAATGGCTAGCACCATCTCGCGAAGGCCCGCCTCGATTCGCTTGGCAATGGCAATCTCGCCTTCGCGCGTGAGCAGCTCCACGGTTCCCATCTCACGCATGTACATGCGAACTGGGTCGGTGGTGCGGCCAAATTCGGAGTCGACAACCGTCGAGAGGGCGGCCTCTGCCTCCTCCTCGGCATCGTCACTGTCGGTCGCGGTCGTGCTGCCCGAAAGGAGCAGCGTCTCGGTATCGGGGGTGGTCTCGTAGACCGAGATGCTCCACTCCTGGAAGGTGGCGATGATGGACTCCATCTGGTCGGAGTCAATCTGAACATCGGGGAGGTGATCGCTGATATCTGCGTGGGTAAGGTAGCCGCGCTCCTTGCCAAGAAGAATCAGCGACTTCAGGCGGTTCTTGCGAGCCTCCACCTCTTCGGGGGACAGCGGCCCCGAGGGCATGAACTCCAGGAGCTTCTTGTCACGCGAGCGCCGACCACCCTTCTTGGGCGCGGGAGCAGCGGGCTCGAGCGCGACGACGGCATCGGCATCTTCGGCAGAGTCGTCCTCCGCCTCGGGAATGGATTCGTCCTCCGAGGTCGCAGCGGCAGCCTTCGCGGGGCGACCGGGCTTGCCGCCTGATTTTGTTGCAGGCTTTGCGGGTGCGGTCTTCGAGGGTGCGGTCTTTGAGGGCGTGGGCTTCGAGGAGGCCTTGGCAGACGGCTTTGCGGGCGGCTTTGCGGGTGTCTTAGTGGGTGTCTGAGCGGGTGTCTTGGCAGCCGCCTTGGGCGGCGCCTTCGGAGCCGGCTTTGCTGGCAGTGACGCCTTGGGGACGGCCTTTGGACTGGATTTTGGTGCAGCCTTTGGGCTGGCCTTTGTCGGAGCCTTCGCGGCTTCCTTCTTTGGCGCGGGCTTGGCCGAGGCCTTTGAGTGGTCGGACTTTGCGGGGGCGCCCCGCAGCTTTGCGATGGCTCGCTCGAGCGCGGCATCTGCAGGCCCCTTCTTCGCATGGGGAGCGCTCTTCACAGCAGACTTACCCCCAGCTTTCACGGCAGACTTTTTGGCACTGGAAGCGCTTAAAGGCTTCTTGGGGGAGGGCTTGGCGGCAGGTTTTTTGGCTGAAGATTTGCTTGCGGCTTTGGGTTTAGAGGCCATCTGTGCTCCGAGGTGCGCGTTCAAGCTTTTTTAAGCAGTCGAACCCTCGAATTTAACCCAATAACAAGCTTTGGTCAAGATTTCGCGGCCAGATCCGCACGAAGCCCCGCGATGCGCCCGCGCAGGGCTCGAAGCTCCTCCAGACTCTGCGGGGAAGTCTGGCTCGCGAGCTCGCTTGCGGCGCGCTCAAGGGCTCTCAAGGCTAGGGACTGGGAGGCAAGCCACAGCTCTCGTCGAATCGTCTCGTCGTTGCTCGACATCAGGTCGTCCATAGCCGGAGAGGGTGCTGCGAGCTTGCGAAAGAGCGCGAAGGTGGGGTGGGCGGGATCCTGCTGGAGCGCGGACTCGAAAAGACTCGCATAGCCTGCACCCTCACTGGCCCGCTCGGTCAGCCAATCTCGCAAGGACCGCTCCGATGGCGACATCTGCTGCAGAACTTCCTGGGGCAGCTCATGTGCCCACTCGGGTCGGCGAACCAGAAGGGCGAGGAGGCGCTCGACCAGGGGAACAACAGGGCTGTCGGTGGATCGCCGCTGGGGCTTGGGCGCCACTCTCGACGCATGTCCAGCAGCGACCGGGAGCACCCCGAGACTCGACGGATCGGCCTGAAACCTTTGAGCGGCTGCCCGGGCAATCTGCTGACGAAGATCGCCAGCGGGCATGAGCGCCAGCAGACGCCGAGCCTCGGCGGTCGCAGCCGCTCGGCCCTCCGCCTGGGACAGGTCAAGGCCCTCTGCGGCTCGAGCAAGCAAAAAGGCTGAGAGCGGGGTGCTCTGAGCCACGTGATCGCACAGTGCCTGCTGCCCGAAAGCGCGCACAAAGGAGTCTGGATCATGCTCAGGCGGCAAAAACGCAAACCGAACACCCAGCCGCCCTTTCAAGGCGGGCAGGCTCACCTCAAGGGCCTTTGCAGCGGCCCGACGGCCGGCTGCATCGCCATCAAACATGAAGACCACAGACGGAGCCAGTCGACCGAGCAGTCTCAGATGGTCAGGCGTGGTCGCTGTGCCCAACGTGGCCACCACATGGCCGAGCCCATGCTGGGCAAGGGCGACAACGTCCATGTAGCCCTCGACCACCCAGACCTCCTGAGCGGCCCGAATGGCCTGGCGGCCCTCAAAGAGTCCATAGAGGGCCTGGCCCTTTGAGAAAAGAGGGGTCTCTGGCGAATTGAGGTACTTGGGCTCATCCGAGCCCAGAGTCCGAGCCCCAAAACCGAGCACCTCGCCTCGCTCACTCAAGATGGGGAACATCAGCCGATTCCGAAAGCGGTCATACCGCTTGTCGCGCCCCCCTTCCTCGGAATGAATGACGAGGCCGGACTCGACCAGCTCTGGGCTCTCATAATCCCCAAACACCGCCTGCAGCGGCTGCCAGCCCTCCGGTGCAAAGCCGAGACTGAAGCGCTTTGCGCTCTCTCCCGTGATGCCTCGCCCCTTCAGGTAGGCAATCGCGGAGTCAGACTCTCTGAGCCTGCGCTTATAAAACTGCGCAGCTTGAGCCAAGCGATCATGCAGGCGGGCACGCTGGTCTTGGGCGCGCTTGCGGTCCTCGGGCGAGCTGGCGCCTCGCTCCTCCTGGGGCACTTCCAGCCCGACTCGTCTGGCGAGCTCTTCGACCGCCTGCGGGAAAGAGAGCCCGAGATGCTCAATGACAAATCCTAGGGCCGTTCCATGCGCCCCGCAGCCAAAGCAGTGATAGAACTGCTTGGTGGGGCTGACAGAAAAAGAGGGGGACTTCTCGGTGTGGAATGGGCAGAGGCCCGAGTAGTTGGCGCCACCCCTTTTGAGCTGAACGTATCCGCCCACCAGCTCCACGATGTCGACGCGCGCAAGGAGCGTGTCGATGAAGGACTGGGGAATCATCCCTTCATTGTGAGAGTTTTTCTTTCAGCAGGCGAGAGACGAGACCCATGTCCGCGCGCCCAGCGAGGCGGGGCTTGAGCAGAGCCATAGCCTTGCCCATTGCTGCGGGACCCTTCGGCTCCCCAGAGGCGAGAAGCTCGGCGAGAGCGCTCTCGACCTCACTGGTCACCTCCCCTTCACTCAGGGCTGCAGGCATGTAGGACTCGAGCAAGGTGAGTTCAGCCGACTCCTTCTGAGCAAGGTCCGGACGGTTTCCGGCTTGAAACTGGGTGATGGCGTCTTTGCGTTGCTTGACCATCTTGTCGAGCACCGCGAGCACTGCGGCGTCATCGAGCTCGATGCGCTCGTCGACTTCTTTTTGCTTGATGGCTGCGGAGATGAGACGGAGCGTTCCGAGTCGCTCACTGTCTTTGGCCCGCATGGCCGCCTTGATGTCCTCTGCGAGACGCTCTTTCAGGCTGGCCATTGAGGCGGACCCGCGACGTGCGGGCTTAGTATTTACGGGCGGGGATGGTCTGGCTGCGCACGCGCTTGTAGTGGCGCTTCACAGCAGCGGCTTTTTTCCGCTTGCGCTCAGCCGTGGGCTTCTCATAGAACTCGCGCGCACGCAGATCGTTTAACAGGCCGATCTTCTCGATGGTGCGCTTAAAGCGGCGCATGGCCGCCTCAAAGGGCTCGTTTTCTTTTACGCGAACTAAAGGCATCCTGCTCGGACCTCTCTTCTAGAATGAACATCTGGCAAAAAAACGCTTCGCCAGAAAGACAATCAATAAGTATTGCGGACGATACCCATTTTGGCAAGCCCCCCGCCCCAGACCGCCTTGAAGACCGCCTTCGCCTCGGAAAGCGATTCGGCGCCGACCGTTCCCCAAGGCCAGAGCCTTCGCGTGCTTGGCATCGAGACCTCTTGTGACGAAACGGGGCTCGCAGTGATTGAGATTCAACCCTCCGCCTCCCCACTGGGCCCGCCCTCCGGCCGTATTCTCGGCGAGGCGCTGCACTCCCAAATCGACCTCCATGAAGTCTACGGCGGGGTCGTTCCTGAGCTGGCCTCGCGCGACCACCTCCTTCGCCTCATGCCTCTTCTCGATCGGGTCCTCGAAGAGGCGGGCTGCTCCTTGACGGACCTTGATCTCATCGCGGTCACCGAAGGCCCGGGCCTTGCGGGCGCGCTTCTCGTCGGCGTCAGTGTGGCCCATGGACTCGCAGCCGGCCTGGAAAAGCCTGTGATGGGTATTCACCATCTGGAGGCCCACCTCCTCTCACCCCTCCTCGATGAGTCGGGTGGCTCGCCCACCTTCCCCTTTCTTGCGCTCTTGGTGTCCGGGGGGCACACCCAGCTCATGCGCGTCGATGGCATCGGACGCTACAGCCTGCTTGGCGAGACCATCGACGACGCGGCAGGAGAGGCCTTTGATAAGACAGCCCAGCTCATGGGCCTTGGCTACCCCGGAGGCCCTCAGATTGCGCAGTGGGCACAGAAAGGAAACCCCCGCGCATTCAAGCTGCCGCGGCCTTTGCTCAACCGCCCCGGCCTCGACTTTAGCTTTGCGGGGCTCAAGACGGCCGTACTCACCCAAGTGAGCCCCCTGCAGCCGATGACTGACCTGAGCCGAGCCGACATGGCTGCGAGCCTTCAAGAGGCCATCGTTGACGTGCTCACCAGTCGCTGTGAGGCTGCGCTCACTCAGGCCGCTCTCAGGCAGTTGGTCGTTGCTGGGGGCGTCAGTGCCAACCTGCGACTTCGTGAGCGGCTCGCTGAGATGGCCCAAAGAATGGGCGCGGACGTGTTCTTCCCCGCTCCCAGACTCTGTACCGACAACGGCGTCATGGTGGCCTGGGCCGCCGGGCTCAGGCTCTTGAGTGGCCAGAGGGGTGAGCCCGCAGGGCAGCTGAGGGCCCGCCCCCGATGGCCCCTAGACGAGGTCCCCCTCGGCCCCTAACTCTTTTCCTCGGTGCGGGCCAAGAGGCTGCGGATGTTTTGGTGATGGCGGGCGATAAGAAGGGCCGTCATGCTCAGCAGAGCCCAAAAGACTGGGTTTAGAAAGTCGGGGGCACCGCCTCCAGAGGCCCCCCCATCAAGGCCCAGGAGCCACCATATGGGCGCACTGGCCGCGGCCGTGAGAGCCGAGAGCGAGGAGATGCGAGTGAGCGCGAATACGCCCAACCAGACCGCAAGACAGGCCAGCCCGAGCCAGCCGCTAAGGCCCAGAAGAATGCCCAAGGCCGTAGCCACCCCCTTGCCGCCGCGAAAGCCGAAGTAGATGGGGAAGAGGTGGCCCAAAAAAGTGGCCAGCGCGACGCTGGCAAGAACCCACTGCGAAGACTGTGCATCGAGCTGAGCGGCCTGACTGGCCTGCGAGGCCAGCAGCACGGCAACAAGCCCCTTGAGCGCATCCCCCAGAAGTGTGAGGGCCGCGGCCCGCTTGTCGCCGCTTCGAAGCATGTTGGTGGCGCCCGGATTCTTTGATCCATAGCTCCGAGGGTCTGCCAAGCCCCGCAGCCGACTGACCAAAATGGCAAAGGAGAGTGAGCCCAGGAGGTAGCCCAGGAGGGCCATGAGCAACAGGAACTGGGTCAGGCTAAGCGCGGGGATGATGTTGGGCATGGATTCGGCTGAGTCGATCTCGAGCGACGTGGGTATAGACCTGTGTGGTGGAGATGTCGGCGTGGCCCAGAAGCATCTGAACGGCCCGAAGGTCCGCACCGTGATTCAGCAGGTGGGTGGCAAAGGCGTGCCGAAGCGTGTGAGGCGAGAGCGCAATTTCAATGCCCGCCTGCTTGGCGTAGCGACGAATGAGTTGCCAGAAATATTGTCGCGACATGGGGGCTGCGCGCTCGGTGACAAAAACGGCCTCGGCCAGAAGCGGGCCCAAAATAAGTGGCCGACCCTCCGCCAGGTAACGCGAGAGCCAGTGACCTGCCTCGTCTCCGAAGGGTACAAGCCGCTCTTTGCCGCCCTTGCCGGTAACGCGAACCATGCCCTCGGACAGGCTCAGCTCAATGAGGCGAAGGCCCACCAGCTCGGAGACGCGCAGGCCCGTTGCGTACATCAGCTCCAGCATCGCCTTGTCGCGCAGGCCCCGCGCATCCTCGACTCTTGGCGCGGCCAGGAGCGAATCGACCTGCGACTCGCTCAAGGATTTTGGAAATCGACTCGGCTGCCGAGCGGCTCGAATGAGACGACAGGGGTCATCGTCCCGACGACCCTGTCGAATCAGCCAGCCAAAATAACGACGCAGGCATGAGAGCCTACGATTAAAGCTCGTGGGCCGAAGGCTCTGATGCCTCTCAGTGAGGTAACGAGAGAGGAGTGCCGTATCGAGGTGCTCCAGAGCGTGAGATTTCTCAGCCAAGATGCTGCACCACGCGGCCAAGTCCGACAGATCCCTGCGATAGGCCGCCCGAGTGTTTTCGGACAGGCCGTCCTCCAGCCAGAGGGCATCGCAGAATGCGGCGATGGACCTCTCATCATCGGGGCGCAGAGTAGGATGGAGCACAAACGTGGACATCCCATGATTGTTGACCGGTCTTGCATTCGATTCAATTCAGTAGATGAACAGCGGCTTGGCGCCCTTGCTGCGGCCATCGGGTCGCTCTGCCCCAAGCCCGTCTCGATCATCAGCCTGCGAGGCCATTTGGGCTCGGGAAAAACCACCTTCGCACGCGCCCTGCTCCGTGCACTGGGCATAGAGAGCCGTATTAAGAGCCCGAGCTTTTCGGTGGCCGAACAGTACGAAGCCACCTTTGGTCCCATTCATCACCTTGACCTGTATCGGCTTGATCGCCCGGACGCCTGGAGGGCTGCGGGGCTTCGAGAGATCCTCTCGGCCGAGGGCCTCTGCCTCATCGAGTGGCCAGAACGCGCAGAGGGACTGCCTGCCGCAGACCTCGACATCCTCTTCGAGTGGGCGCAGGAGGGCTCGCCCGAGGGGCCCCGGCGCATCACGCTTCAGACCCCCAAGGACCCGGCCTTGCTCGAGCAACTCGCACGCGTCTGCAAGCAGCCCGCTGGAGCGGAGCCCTCGGATCGACGTGAGCTTTTGCTGGGCCTGGGAGCAACGCTTCTCATTGGTCTTGTGAGCAGGCCAGCCCGGGCAGTCGATGTCTTGGGGGTGCGGATTTGGCCAGCCAGCGATTACACGAGAGTGACGATTGAGCACGACACAGCGGACCTGGTCTTTCGCACCCAACTGCTCACGGAGCCCGATCGGCTGGTGGTGGATATCGATGGCATGACGCTCAACCCCACGCTCAGGGAGTTGGTGGCGCGAGTGGCCAACAACGATCCCTATATCGCGGCCCTTCGGGTCGGCCAGTTCAAGCCGGGTGTGGTGCGCATGGTCTTTGATTTGCGCCAACCCATTCGCCCTCAGGTGTACTCCATGCCGCCAGTGGCTCAATACCGACATCGACTTGTCGTAGATCTTCTTCCCGCTCAGGAGCAGGACCCGCTGATGAGTTTTCTGCAGAGTTACGAGCAGAAAAAGTCCGGTCCCAACGCGGGGGACGCCCCGGTTCAAAGGCTCGTCACCATCGCGCTCGACCCAGGGCATGGCGGGGAGGACCCCGGCGCCATCGGCAAGCGCGGCACACGCGAAAAGGATGTGGTGCTGCGCATGGCCCAGGCCCTGAAGAAAGAAATTGATGCCCAGCCCGCCATGAGGGCCTACTTGACGCGGGACGCGGACTACTTTGTTCCGCTGGGTAAGCGCGTAGAAAAGGCTCGCCGGGTTCGCGCGGATCTCTTCGTCTCTATTCACGCAGATGCCTGGGTATCGCCCAAGGCCCAGGGCTCCTCGGTCTATGTGCTCTCTGAGCATGGCGCCACGAGCGCCGCGGCGCGTTGGATGGCACGCAAAGAAAATGAGTCCGACAAGATCGGAGGCTTCTCGTGGATCTCTCAAGATCGGCAACTCGCCCAGACGCTTCTCGATATGTCGACCACCGCACAGATCAAAGACTCAATCCGTCTGGCTCGCGCGGTGTTGGGCGAGATTGGTGACATCAATTCCCTGCACAAACGCCAGGTGGAGCAGGCCGGATTCGCGGTGCTCAAAGCGCCGGATATTCCATCGGTTCTCGTCGAGACAGCCTTTATCAGCAACCCAGAGGAGGAACTGAGGCTTCGAGACGATCGCTACCAACAGCAGATGGCCAAAGCCCTGCTGCGAGGCATTCGCCGCTATCTCGCGCAGAACCCGCCTCTTTCGAAGTCTGGCCTCACCTAAAGCGCGAGATGGCTGGCTCGGCCCCCCCCGTTCTCTGCCTCATTGGGCCCACGGCATCCGGCAAATCGAGTCTCGCCATGGACCTGGCCCGAAGCCGTCATTGCGGCACCATTGAAATCGTCAATATGGACTCGGCCATGGTCTATCGCGGTCTGGACATCGGGACCGCCAAGCCCAGTCGGCAGGAGCAGTCCGAGGTCCGACAACACCTCATTGATCTGGTGGAGCCCACGGAGCGCTACTCGGTCGCACAGTTTTTGACCGATGCGAGAAAGGCCATTGATGACATTCGAGCGCGTGGCCATACGCCCGTGGTTGTGGGGGGCACCATGCTTTACTTCAAGGCCCTGCGAGAAGGACTCGATCTCCTGCCCAGCTGCCCCGATCACATTCGAGTGGAAATTGAGGGGCAAGCAAGGCAGGAGGGCTGGCCGGTCCTCCATGCCCAGCTGACCAAGGTGGACCCGCAGACGGCAGCGCGGCTTGCACCCAACGATGCACAGCGGATCTGTCGAGCGCTTGAGGTCTGGCATCACACGGGGCAGACGCTCAGCTCATGGATTGCGCAAAGCCAGAGTCAGCCCGGGGACCGTCTGGCAGGCCTCTGCCTCAGGGTGGTGGCCTTGATGCCCTCAGACCGGGCCTGGCTCCATGCCCGCATTGAGCAGCGTTTCCGGCTCATGCTCGAGCACGGATTCCTCCAGGAGGTGGCTGGCCTCATGAGACACGAGGGGCTCAGCGCCCACCACCCGAGCATGCGGTGCGTGGGCTATCGGCAGGCCTGGGCACACCTGAGCGGAGAGATCGACAGAGAGGCCCTCTTGAGAAAAGGCATTGAGGCCACGCGTCAGCTCGCCAAGCGTCAGATCACATGGCTGCGGAGTTTTCCGGGACTCAGCGCCCTTGAGCCTCGCGGGGCTCGCTGGGATCAGCTGATCACGGTCTGGGGCTCGTCGCCCTGACGCGCGCGCACGCGACCGATGGCATAGACCCGCTCGCCTGCTGCTGTGAGGGTCGCGGCAATCTCATCGGCCGCATGCGCATCCACAACCACCACCATCCCAATTCCGCAGTTAAAGACGCGATGCATCTCGTGCTCGTCGATCTGACCCTGCTCCTGTATCCATTCCATCACCGCAGGCAATGGCCAGGACCCTTTATTGAGGGCGGCACAGAGGTCCTCTGGCAACACGCGCGGCAGGTTACCCACGAGCCCCCCTCCCGTGATGTGGGCGAGCGCATGAATGGACTCGGGGTGGGTCTTTAAGGCAGCCAGAATGGGCTTGACGTAGAGACGGGTGGGCTCCATCACCAGCTCGCCCAGGGCCGCCCGCCGACCCGATCGGTCGCTGCACTCAAGCTCAATCGCGCCCAGAGACTGCGCATGGATGGTTCCAAGGCTTCGCTCAAGCACGGCCCGAACCAATGAGTAGCCATTGCTGTGAAATCCACTCGAGGCAAGGCCAAGCACCACATCACCCTCTCGCACACGGCGAGCATCCAGAATTTTTGCGCGCTCCACCACGCCCACTGCAAAGCCCGCAAGATCATATTCTCCGGGCTCGTACATGCCGGGCATCTCTGCAGTCTCACCGCCAATAAGCGCGCACCCAGACTCCTCACAGCCCCGGGCCACGCCGGAGATGACAGCCGCCGCCGTGTCGACGCTTAGATGTCCGCAGGCGAAATAGTCGAGAAAGAAGAGGGGCTCGGCCCCCTGAACCAGAATGTCGTTCACACTCATGGCCACCAGATCGATGCCCACGGTGTGATGAACATCCAGCGCAAAGGCGAGCTTAAGCTTGGTTCCAACCCCATCGGTTCCGGAGACCAGAACCGGGTCGGTCAGGCCCTTGGGCATGGAAAAGAGAGCGCCAAAGCCCCCAATACCGGCCATGACCTCCGGCCGCATCGTTCTCTTTGCAAGGGGCTTGATGCGGTCGACCAGCGCGTCGCCGGCCTCAATGTCCACACCTGCGTCGCGATAGGTAATGCCGCTTGATTTTGCGTTCATAGGCCAACATCCGGAAAATTGCATTTTATGGGACATGCCCCCTCCGATCCGGATCAGTTCGTCCTAGACCTGCTCTCCAGCCCTGAGCCCTCACTCGAAGATGGCGTGCCGGGCCGCAATCATGAGGCCCTCACCTGGCTTGCGCAGTTTTGTGAAAACACAGCCGATGACACGGCCCCCTCGAGCCTCCTGCTCTGGGGTGCGCCGGGCTGCGGAAAGACTTTTTGGTTGACGGCCTGGGCGCGGGCCAGTGAACCCCCTCCCATCTTGCTCGACTGTCGTCAACGCGATGCGGAGGCCCAGGCTCGCGAGGGCCTCGAGGCCAACATCGGTCCCCAAAGGCTCTGGCTCATCGACAACCTCGATGCCGCCTCACCCCCCCTGCAGGGCATTCTGTTTCGGCTCTGGGTTGGCCTGCGTGAGCGCGGGCAGCGGCTGGTGTGCTCTGCGGGCGCTGCGCCTGCGCGACTCACACACCTTCGGGAAGACCTGCGCACTCGCCTGGGCCAGGGCCTGATCTTTGAGCTCACCGAGCTCTCCGAGCCCGAGCAGTTGCAAGCCCTGCGAGAGCGCGCCCATCGCCTGGGCTGGATGAGCAGTCCGTTGAGTGAGTCATACGACCACCTCTTTGGGTATATGCTCACTCGGCTTCCCCGCAACCTTGCCTTCCTGACGCGGCTCATGGACGCAGCCAACAGCCGTGCACTGGCGCTTCAGCGACCCATATCCCTGCCTCTGGTGAGAGCACTCTTTGAATCCAGCCTGATGCACGCTTAAGAATGCAGCCCAGAATCCTTGCCCTCTTCGACCTTGATCACACGCTTTTGCCCCTCGACAGCGACGTCATGTGGGCCCAACACCTCGTTGAGGTGGGGGCAGTGGAGCCCACCTGGCATCAGCGTCGCAATGACCACTTCTTTGAGCAATACAAGCAAGGCACGCTCAACCTCGATGAATTTCTCGCGTTTCAGCTTGCGCCGCTGGCGGCCCACCCCCGCGCTCAACTCGAGGCCTGGCGCGAGGCATTTTTTCGTTCGCGCATCGAGCCCCAGATCACACCCGAGGCTCGCGCTCTGGTCGATCAGCACCGTGAGGCAGGGCATCTCACCGCCATCGTGACGGCCACCAACGAATTCATCACGGCGCCCATCGCCAGAGCCTTTGGCGTGGAGCACCTCATTGCGACCCTTGTTCAAGAGGAGGGTGGTGCCTTCACGGGGCGCTCCTACGGCGTTCCGAGTTTCCGAGAGGGCAAGGTCACTCGGGTGGCGCAGTGGCTGGCCCTCATGGGGCACGATCTCGAAGGCTTCGAGGAGTCGCATTTCTACAGCGACTCGCTCAACGACCTGCCCCTGCTGTCGCGGGTGAGCCACCCGGTGGCCGTCAACCCCGACCAGACGCTCAAGCAGCACGCCCAGGATCAGGGGTGGCCGGTGATCCATCTCTTTTCGGAGAAGAGTGCCACGTGATCAAGAAGATTCTTCGGACTCTGGTCGGGCTCACCCCAGGCCACACTCGGGGCCATCGCCATGCCGGCCGCCGAGAGCCCGAAGTCTTCAAGGCAAGCAAGATTGGGATTGACCGGTCGCTGGTGTCCTCGGCTGCCATGCGCACCATCGACGGGCTGCACAAGGGGGGCTTCGAGGCCTTTATTGTGGGTGGGGCGGTTCGAGACCTTCTTCTGGGCATGCGCCCCAAAGATTTCGATGTCGCAACAGATGCCACCCCAGACGAGGTCCAACGACTCTTTCGCAGGGCGCGCATCATCGGGCGACGCTTTCAGATCGTTCATGTGCTCTTTGGGCCCGAGACCATTGAGGTCTCCACCTTTCGCGCCCTCGCCCCCGAAAACCAGCTCACGGACGCCCATGGCCGCGTCCTGAGCGACAACACCTTTGGTGAACAGCACGAGGATGCCGCCCGCCGAGACTTCACCATCAATGCCCTCTACTACGATCCGGCCAGCGACACCGTGCTGGACTACCACCAGGGCGTGAAAGACCTGAAGGCGAGAACCCTCCGCATGATTGGGGATCCGGCCCAGCGATATCGCGAGGACCCAGTGCGCATGCTCCGGGTGGTGCGCTTCATGGCCAAGCTGCAGTTCAAGGTCGATGCGGCCACCCTCTCGCCGGTTCAGAAACTTGCACCCCTTATCCAACATGTCCCCGAGGCGCGACTCTTTGACGAGATGGTGAAGCTTCTTCATTCAGGTCAAGCCCTGGCGGCCCTACACGCCCTCCGAGACCAAGGCCTTCATCACGGTTGCCTGCCGCTGGTCGATGTTGTACTCGAGCCTGAGGGGAGCGAGGACGAGCGGGAAAAGGCCATTCGTTTTGTTGAGCTCGCCCTTCAAAGCACCGACGATCGCATTCGAGAGGGCAAGCCTGTCTCTGTGGGCTTTCTCTTTGCCAGCCTCCTGTGGAACCTCGTGCTCAGGCGCTGGACAAAGCACCAGACTGCTGGCGAGAAGCCCATTCCGGCCCTGCACCTGGCCATCGATGAGGTGATTGAAACGCAGCTTGATGCGCTTGCCATTCAAAAGCGCGTGGTCTCAGACCTTCGAGAGATCTGGCTTCTGCAGCCCCGCTTCGAAAAGCGAGGAGGCCAATTCGCCTTTCGCCTCATGGAACACATGCGCTTTCGCGCAGGCTACGATTTTCTCCTGCTGCGCGCTGACGCGGGTCAGATTGACGATGCCTTGGCGAACTGGTGGACCGACTTCATTGATGCAAGTGATGACGATCGGGCACAGATGGTGCAGGCACTTGGCCGCCAGCAGAGCAGCGGGTCTCGCCCCCGGCGCAGACGAAAACGCAGTTCGCCTGCAGCACCGCCCGCCGACGAGGCATGACCGACGCGCACCCGCGTCCAGCGCTGGTTGCGTTGGGCGCAAACCTCCCGTGGCAGGGCACCGAGCCCGCGCAGACGCTTCGTCTGGCCTTCGACGCGCTCGCCACCGCGCCCGAGATCTCTCATGCCCGACTCAGCAGCCTCTGGCGCTCCGCGCCAGAGCGGGCCGAGGGCCCAGACTTCATCAATGCGGTGGCCCTCCTGCAGACGGCCCTCGCGCCCGAGGGCCTGCTGGCCCTGCTGCTGCGCCTGGAGCGAGCCTTCGGCCGAGAGCGACCCACCACCCCCAACGCGCGCCCCGGGCACGCCCTCTCCGCCGCGCGCACGCTCGATCTCGATCTCATCTGGATGCAGGACGAGGCCCGTGCATCGCCCGAACTCACCCTCCCTCATCCTCGAGCAGGTGCGCGCGCCTTCGTTCTGCTACCCCTCTGTGAACTCGCGCCCCAGACCCCCCTGGCCGCGCCCAACGGCCGCCTACAGGCGGCTCAGACTCTCCTGCGGAGCCTACCGGGTGATAGAGTCTCTTCATGTCGCTTGCACTGACCCCAGCACCGACCACAGTCTCTCGGCCGGCTTGGACAGATCGCTTCCGCTCCATCGTTTTTGAGGGTCCGATTGGGGTGGGCAAGAGTTCGCTTGCCCTGAAATTCGCCGATCGCTACGGCTATGCGCCCCTGCTTGAAGCGCCCCAAGAGAACCCCTTTCTAGCTCGCTTCTACCGCGACTCCGCCCGTTACGCCCTCCCCACACAGCTCTTTTTCTTGTTTCAACGGATCGATCAACTTCGTGATCTCTCTCAGCGCGATCTCTTCTCGGAGCACCTGGTCTCAGACTTCATGATCGAGAAAGATCCGCTCTTTGCCGCACTCACGCTGACAGACGACGAGCAGGTTCTCTACCAAAAGATTTATGAGTCTCTGCGGCCTCAGATGCCCACACCAGATCTCGTGGTCCTTCTCCAGGCAAGCCCCGCCCATCTCATCGAGCGTATACGTCTGCGCGGCATTCCCATGGAGCAGAACATGTCGAGCGAGTACCTCACGCGACTCTCGGAGGCCTATACCCAGTTCTTCCACGCCTACGATGAGGCACCGCTTCTTATCGTCAATACGGCCGCGCTCAACCCCATCGACAACGACGAAGACTTTGAGACCCTGGTGCAGCAGATTGCAGGCTTCCGGGGGCGCCGCAGCTTTTTTAATCTCACCGCATGAAGATTGTTCACACCATTGCAGACCTTCGAGCCCAGCTGCGGGGCCAGCTGCGAACAGCCTTCGTGCCCACCATGGGCTGCCTGCACGAGGGTCATCTCTCACTCATGCGCATCGCAGCCCGACACGGAGACCCGGTGGTGGCCAGCATTTTCGTCAACCGGCTGCAGTTCGCGCCACATGAAGATTTCGATCGATATCCTCGACAACTCGCAGCTGATGCCGAGAAGTTAGCCGCTGAGGGTGTCTACGTTCTGTTTGCGCCCGATGAATCTGAGATCTTTCCGGAGCCACAGGTCTTTCGCGTTCAACCTCCGAGCGAGCTTGGCAACATGCTGGAGGGCGAGTTTCGACCTGGTTTCTTTGGGGGTGTCTCCACCATCGTGCTCAAACTCTTTCACTGCGTTCAACCCCAAGTAGCGGTGTTTGGCAAAAAGGATTATCAGCAGCAGATGCTGGTCCGCCAGATGTGCGCCCAGTTTTCGCTGCCCACCGAGGTCATCTCGGCCGAGACCGTCAGAGACGCGGATGGCCTGGCGCTCTCTTCCAGAAATGCCTATCTCAGCGACGAGGAGCGCACTGAGGCTCCGAGGCTCTACGAGACCCTCAAACAGGTGCGATCACGCATTGAGGCTGCACGCGACAGCGCGTCTTTGTCGGTTGAGGTCTGCAGGGAGCTTGAAGACGCTGCCTTAGGACTTCTTCGCGGCAGGGGCTGGCAGCCCGACTATCTCAGCATTCGCCGACAGGCCGATCTGGCTGAGCCGACCGCCGAGGCGTTTTCTCTGGGCGGGCTGCACCAGCCCCTTGTCATTCTGGTAGCCGCCCGTCTCGGACAGACGCGACTCATCGACAACCTAGAGGTCGACGTAGGGGGCTAGCGCACCAGCGCGGCGATGAGCAGGGCGATGAGGCCCACTGCGGCCAGTACGAATAACAGGCTGGGAGATCTCTTGCTCACATGCACCTGACAGTCCTAGTCTGAAGAGCGGCCAAGGGCCGTTTCAGTGCCTGAGTCCGCCTCCTGCCGCTCCTCTTGTGCCGCCTTGTTCGCCCTCTCAATGCGGGCGGCAAGCACCTTACCGATGATGACCACCAGGGATAGCCCGATCCATCCCAGGGCATGCTCTTCCTCGCCGAACAGTGTGGCCCAGAACGAGGTCGTTGCCGGGTCTGATTGGATCATGCCCCCTGCCACGTGGCCCAGTAGGGCAGCACCGGCCACCACAATCCATGGGAACCGGGAAATGAGTCGTAACACAACGTTGGAGCCCCAGACGACCAGGGGAACTGACAGGCAGAGACCGATGATGATGAGGAGGGTGTCTCCCTTGGCGGCCGCAGCCACGCCCAGCACGTTATCGATAGACATCGCCAGATCGGCAAAGACGATGGTTCGCACCGCATCAAAGAGCCGATCCTTGCCCTCAATCTCGTGCGTCTCATCCTGGGGGAGCATCAACTGCACCCCGATCCACAGCAGCAAGAGTCCCCCAATGGTTTTGAGGAAGGGGATCTGCAGGAGCGTCATTGCAAAGACCGTGAAGATGATGCGAAGCACGACGGCCGCCATCACCCCCCAGAAAACGCCTTGTTTACGCTGCCGATCGGGGAGGTTTCGGCAGGCCAGCGCGATCACGATCGAGTTATCGCCCGAGAGGAGCAGGTTGATCCAGATGATTTGGAGAAGGGCGACGAAAAACTCGGGGCTGCCAAATGCGAGGGTGGATTCCATTGCGGTCTTAACTCTTGATGGTTGAAGCGACCCTCTACTTCAGCACACTCTTGAGAAGATGTCCCATCTCGGAGGGGTTGCGGGTGGTTCGAATGCCGCAGGCTTCCATGATCTCGAGCTTTGCATCGGCCGTGTCAGCGCCCCCGGAGATGAGCGCGCCCGCGTGCCCCATGCGCTTGCCCGGAGGAGCGGTGACCCCTGCGATGAAGCCCACGATGGGCTTCTTCATATTGTCCTTGGCCCACTGGGCTGCGTTGACCTCGTCGGGACCACCGATTTCACCAATCATGATGACCGCCTCGGTCTCGGGGTCGTCGTTAAAGAGCTGCAGGACATCGATGTGCTTGAGCCCGTTGATGGGATCGCCGCCAATACCCACCGCAGAGGACTGGCCCAGGCCCATCTCCGTGACCTGTCCCACCGCCTCATAGGTGAGTGTCCCTGAGCGCGAGACGATGCCGATTCGACCCTTGCGGTGAATATGGCCGGGCATGATGCCGATCTTGATCTCATCCGGTGTGATGAGCCCGGGGCAATTCGGGCCGAGCAGCCGGGTCTTCACATTCGCCGCCTTCATCTTGTTTCGCACCACCATCATGTCGCGAACGGGGATGCCCTCTGTGATGCAAATCACCAGGTCGAGCTCGGCCTGAACGGCCTCCCAGATGGCATCGGCGGCGCCTGCGGGAGGGACATAGATGACCGAGACCGTGGCACCCGTGGCCGCCTTGGCATCTTTCACGCTGGCATAAATGGGGATGCCCTCGAAATCCTCGCCGGCCTTCTTGGGATTGACGCCAGCGACGAAGCAGTTCTGGCCATTTGCGTATTCACGGCACATCCGGGTGTGGAACTGCCCCGTCTTTCCGGTGATGCCCTGCGTGATGACTTTGGTGTCGCGGTTGATCAGGATCGACATCGGTGGTCCTCTAAAAGAAGATGGGCTGAAGGCTGAGCACTCGACTCAGTGAGCGGCCTTGGCTGCTGCGGCAACAACGCGCTCCGCAGCCTGGGCCATGGTGTCGGCAGCAATGATCGGCAGGCCCGACTCGGCAAGAATCTTCTTGCCCAGATCTTCGTTCGTGCCCTTCATTCGCACGACCAAGGGGACCTTGAGGCCCACGGCACGCGATGCAGACACAACCCCCTCCGCGATCACATCGCAGCGCATGATGCCGCCGAAGATGTTCACAAGAATGGCCTGGACTTTCGGATTGGACAGCATGATCTTGAAGGCCTCGGTCACCTTCTCTGTGGTGGCGCCACCGCCCACATCTAAAAAGTTCGCAGGCTCGCCCCCGAAGAGCTTGATGGTGTCCATGGTCGCCATGGCGAGTCCTGCACCATTCACGAGGCAACCGATATTGCCGTCGAGCTGAATGTAGGCGAGGTCAAACTTGGATGCCTCAATCTCGGCGGGATCCTCTTCGTCGAGGTCTCGCATCTCGACAATTTCGGGATGCCGAAAGAGGGCGTTGGAATCGAAGTTCCATTTCGCGTCGAGTGCAATCACCTTGCCCTCACCCGTGAGGATGAGAGGGTTGATCTCCGCCAGGGAGGCATCGGTCTCCCAAAATGCCTTGTAGAGCCCATGCAAGACAGCTCGAGCGGCTGGGAGGGACTCTGAAGGCACGCCAATCTTCGTGGCCAGTTCGTCAGCCTGGGCATCGCTCAGGCCCGTGAGCGGGTCGACGAAGACCTTGTGAATTTTTTCGGGCTGGGTCTCAGCGACCTGCTCAATATCCATTCCGCCCTCGGAGGAGCCCATGAGGCAGACCTTCTGTGAGACGCGGTCTGTAACCACGGCCACATAGAGCTCCTTGCGAATATCTGCGCCCTCTTCGATGAGAAGACGCCGAACCTTTTGGCCCCCCGGTCCAGTCTGGTGCGTCACGAGTTGCATGCCCAGAATCTGCCCTGCCAGTGTCTTGACCTCGTCGAGCGACTTGGCGAGCTTGACGCCGCCGCCTTTGCCGCGGCCCCCCGCATGAATCTGGGCCTTAACCACCCAGACTGGCCCCCCCAGCTCGCCTGCGGCCTTCACCGCCTCATCGACGCTAAAACATGGGATGCCGCGTGGAACCGCAACTCCGTACCGCCTGAGGATGTCTTTGCCCTGGTACTCGTGGATTTTCATGCTCACCGCTCCGATGGATGCAACGCGTTGCGATGCTAGCACGGCACTTTTAATGCGAATCGAGGTCCTCAGGCTGGAAATCGACCCGCTCAAGCTGGCGGTAGGTTTCTGGGCCAAAACCGCGGGCGTGGAGGAATCGCATCTGCTTGAGTCGCTCTTGGGCATCGCCTGGCGCGGCACCAAACCGCTTGGACCAGACGCGGAATGCTCGCTGGACCTCGGTCTCTCGAGCGGCCAAGAGGGCCTGCTCGGCGACCTCTTCACTTACCCCACTCTCGGCCAGCTCGTGACGAAGTCGAGCCGACCCGAGCCGCTCCCCGCGGTGTCGCACAAGAGCATGGGCGAATCGCTCGTCCGAGAGAAGGCCCTTGGTCTCGAGTTCGTTGAGGAGCGCTTCGAGTTCTTCGCGCGACTCTGCGTGTGCCGCTAATTTTTGTGCCAACGACCGCCGACTATGCTCGCGCCGAGCGAGGGCGGAGATGGCACGCGCCAAGAGGCTGCGCGTGCCCCTCGGGCGGGACTGGGACGAGTCTGCAGCGCTCAGATTTACTCGGCGGTGACCGGCTGGGGCCCTCGCGTGGCCACGCCGTGCTTCTCGCGAATCTTGTTCTCAATCTCGAGCGCCATGGCGGGGTTCTGGCGCAAAAACTCGCGGGCATTGTCTCGGCCCTGGCCGATTCGATCGCCGTTATAGCTATACCAAGCACCCGACTTCTCGACGATATCGGCCTCGGAGCCAAGGTCGACGATCTCTCCCTCGCGAGAGATGCCCTCTCCGTAAAGGATGTCGAAGCCTGCGGCCTTGAAGGGGGGCGCAACCTTGTTTTTCACGACCTTCACCTTGGTCTCGGAGCCGACCACCTCGTCACCCTTCTTGAGGGAGCCGACTCGGCGGATATCGAGCCGAACGGAGGCATAGAATTTCAGCGCGTTTCCGCCGGTGGTGGTCTCGGGACTGCCAAACATAACGCCGATCTTCATGCGGATTTGGTTGATGAAGATAACAAGCGTATTGGTGCGGTTGATGGTTCCGGTGAGCTTTCGGAGTGCCTGGGACATGAGGCGTGCCTGAAGGCCGGGCAGGGAGTCGCCCATATCGCCCTCAATCTCTGCCCGGCCTTCAGGCACG